>WBZO01000597.1_pt1 | contig 71742 bp, 68 predicted proteins | sample 5204261 | NCBI WGS metagenome assembly WBZO01 (sample SAMN12412400, study PRJNA552823) | activated sludge metagenome | isolation source: activated sludge from anammox sidestream of wastewater treatment plant... | place: USA: North Carolina | collected 2017-09
AACATGCCGGAATGACCTTCGTGAAGCGTATGAAGATTGTGCCTGCCGAGCTTGATCAACTTGCTGGTGTGGTTGGCGCGGCGGCGTTGTTCGCCGACGGCGACCGCTACTGGTCGCCCGTCGACTAGCAAAGCGAATCGTGATCACGGAATACATCGAACCTGCGCTAGGTTCTAGTCCCGAACATTCACCTTGACGCAGAGGAGTGCCAGTGGCGCAGGCAGCAGTCGTCGCAGAGGGCCTGGTCAAGACCTACGGGGATGTCAAGGCACTCGATGGTCTTGACCTGACAGTTCCGCAAGGCACGGTCCTTGGGCTGCTCGGTCCGAACGGCGCGGGCAAGACCACAGCCGTCAGGATTCTGACGACCCTGCTGAGGCCGGATTCAGGCCGGGCGGAAGTCGCTGGCATTGACGTTCTCAAACATCCGGAGAAGGTCCGCGGGATTATCGGATTGACCGGTCAGTACGCCGCCGTCGATGAGTACTTGACGGGTCGCGAGAACATCAACATGGTCGGTCGCCTTTACCACTTTGACGCGAAGTGGGTTCAACAGCGCGCGGATGAGTTGCTTGAGCGATTCCGGCTAATTGATGCTGCGGACCGTCCTGCGAAGACCTACTCAGGAGGCATGCGGCGCCGACTTGACTTGGCGGCGAGTCTAGTCGCGAAGCCAGAGATCTTGTTCCTCGATGAGCCGACGACTGGGCTGGACCCTCGGTCGCGTATCGAGTTGTGGGAGGTCATCGAGAATCTGGTGTCCGACGGAACCACTGTCCTGCTAACCACCCAGTACCTGGAGGAAGCGGACCAGTTGGCTGAGGACATCGTGGTGATCGATCACGGAAGAGTCATCGCGAAGGGAACGAGCGAAACGTTAAAGGATTCGGTCGGGGGTGATCGAGTCGAAATCGTCGTCAAAGACCCAACCGCGCTGGGAGCGGCAGCGCAGGCGCTGTCCGTGTTGGGCAGTAGTGCACCGAAAATCGATGAGGTGGACCGCCGGGTCACGGTTCCGGTTTCCGGAGGTTCGACAGTACTGGTCGACGTTGTCCGAGGCCTGGATAGCGCAGGGGTGACGCTGGAAGACCTGACACTTCGACGACCGACTCTTGATGATGTGTTCCTGTCCCTCACCGGTAGAACGGCGGCAGAGGAAGAGAAAGCAAGCACAAACCGTCGGGGCCGCGGCAAGAAGAAGGAGGCGTCAGCCTGATGAGCGCAGAAACTGCATCGCTAAAGCCGTTGTCGACAGGACAACCCGTCCGTCGCAGAAGGCCGATCTTTGGCTGGCACTTGCACGACGGAATCGTGGTCGGCAAACGCAACCTGATTCAGACTGTTCGGGTACCGGAGTTGCTGTTCTTCTCACTGGTCCAGCCGGTCATCTTCGTATTTATGTTCGCGTACGTGTTTGGTGGCGCGATTCCGGTTCCTGGCGCGACCGGCGAATCGGGTGCCGAGGCCTACCGCGCGTACCTGATTCCTGGAATCTTCGCCCAGACGGTTGCGTTCGCTGCGGCGTCGTCGACTGTGGGCATTGCCGAAGACATGCACAAGGGGATCATCGATCGATTTCGATCTCTGCCGATGAAGGCTTCTGCCGTGCTGTTCGGTCGGACATTCGCCGACGCGGCCCGCATGATTCTGGTCCTCACGGTTCTCACAGTCACCGGTCTGATCGTTGGGTGGCGAATCAACAACGGGTTCCCCAGCGCGCTCCTCGCCTACGCGTTGTTGCTGCTCTTTGCATACGTCGTCGCCTGGATCGGATCGTGGGTTGGCCTGTACATGCCGAATCCGGAGACGGCCAACACCGCCGGGCTAATCTGGTTGTTTCCACTGACATTCGTGTCGAACGCGTTCGTCCCGCTGGCGGGCATGCCGGAGGGACTGCAGGCAGTTGCGGCGTGGAATCCGCTTTCCGCGATGACCCTTGCTTGCCGGGAACTGTTCGGCAACCCGACTGGACTGGCCACCGGCGAACGAACCTACTGGTCCCTGGAAAACCCGGAGTTATACACGATCCTCAGTTGTAGCTTGCTGCTGCTGATCTTTGTTCCGCTGGCCGTCCGCAAGTATCGACGAACGACAGCGCGTTAGCTGCTTGGACTAGTCGGTAGCTTGCTCGACGCTGACGATCTCGACTGACAGTTCGCGGCCGTTAGGTAGTTCGTAGGTCACGGTCTCCTCGACGAAACGTCCTAGCACCGCGCCGCCGAGCGGCGACGTCGGTGAGTAAACATCAATATCGGTATGAGCGGCTTCTTCTCGTGATCCGAGGAGGAACGTTTCAGTGTCGCCGTCTGGGAACTTGACCGTCACGACCGTTCCGTGGGTCGCCTTACCGTGTTCAGCATCGGGAGGCGTACCAACGTTGGCGTGTTCGAGCATGTGTTTCAACTGCCGGATTCGGGCCTCGTTCTTCCCCTGGTCTTCTTTGGCCGCGTGGTAACCACCATTTTCCTTGAGGTCGCCTTCCTCGCGCGCGGCCTCAATCTTCTTGGTGATTTCGGTGCGTCGAGGGCCCGAACGTTCTTCGAGTTCGGCAGTCAGGCGGTCAAAGGCCTCTTGGGTCAGCCAGGTCTCGGGTGCCTCGGTCATGACGGCCTCCAGGGTTGAGGGGGATTAGCTTCGCCGGGTGGGAATTGCGGGGTTGGGGCGTGCAAGTTCCCAGGGGTCGCACAGTTAAGGACTTCGGCTGCGAACCCTAGTTCGCGGGTGGCAACCTCGTAGTTGGTTTGGCTGTATTCAGTTCCCGGCGCGATGGCTACGATCGCATATCCCACATCCTGATGCAGTTTGTTCTGCACCCGCAACACGCATTCGACCGATGCAGATGCTCCCTTGTGGACCTCGAACGTCATTGAGGTGTGGTCTGGTGCGACCGCATCCCATGCCAGGAGCTTCCACCGCACTTCGGGGTTCGCGACCCGGTACGCCGTCGCGCCACCGAATCCGGCGATCAACAGCGCGAGCAGCGCGCAGACCGCAATGGCAATAAATGGCGGGCGCCGATACCCGTAGCGGTCCTGCAGCCGTGGCGGCAAATCCTTGATGCGCGTTGTAGACATTGACCCCATTGTCAGGCATTGGGGTCCGGGCATGGTCTTATGGCCCGTGTGATTAGCGAATTCGGTATCCGGCTACTCGGTTCGGTGCTAGCGGCGGGCGATCCAAACCCGACGCCGAGCGGTGGTCTTACCAGTCCTGCGCCGGTGATTGACACCAACCGGGTTACGCCAGGCAACTGGGGTCTACTCGTCTTCATCGGTCTGCTGCTGGTCGCGGTCTTGCTCTATTTCTCACTGCGTAAGCAACTGCGCAGGATCGATTTCCAAGAAGAACCGCCGCCGTCAGATGCCGGAACGAAAGACCTGGAGCAGACTCCGCGAATACCCGAATAGCGATCGACCATGGACCACCCGCGGCGGGTTATGGCTAGTTACTCCGGCGATTCCGAAAGGACAGCTGGGCGGGCACGGTCACTTGGGCTGATTTCAGCCGCTCAGCGGCCTCGTCGCTAGCGCGGTCCGTTCGCTGGCCGAGTTCCCAAGCGGCGTTGGGTGTTGCTTTGAGCACCGAGATCAGGTCGTTGAAGCCCATCGGCTCGTGCATCAGGAAGCCTTGCCCAAGTCGGTACCCCATTTCCTTGAGGGTAGTGAGCTGATCGTGGGATTCGATTCCCTCCGCGATGACCTCCGACAGGTTCATCGACTGGCTCAATTCACGAATCGCCTGTGCGAGGCCGAAGTCGAAGTCGTTCGGCAGCCCGGCAACGAACTCCTGCGCCAACTTCAATCCACTCACAGGTAGCGAGCGCAGGTAGTGCAGCGATGCCCAGCCTGTTCCGAAATCGTCGATGAACACCGAGACTCCGAGTTCTGCGATTTCGCGAAGTTGGGCAGCAGCCACGCCGTCATTGGGCAGCAGAACGCTCTCAGTGACCTCAACAACAACTCGTTCGGGGTCGACCCCCGTCTCATTGAGCAGTGATTTCAAGACGTCTGCGACGTGATCGCTCTGCAGTTGCTTACCGGAGATGTTAAGCGCGATCCGGCTTCCCTTGTGAGGGGGGCAGTGGTTAGCCCACATTGCGGCGTCCGTCAGGGCTCGGCGCATGACGAAGCGACCTATCTCCACGATGGTGCCGGTGTCTTCGGCCAGGCTGATGAAGGTGCCAGGTGCGAGCTCACCGCGCGTCGGGTGCTGCCAGCGCACCAAAGCCTCGGCACCGACGATTGCATTTGAGTCGAGGTCGACGATGGGCTGGTAGTGGACGTTGATTTCGCCGCGCTCAAGGGCGCCTCGAAGCTGGTTTGTCAACGACAGCCTTTGGACCGCCGTGTCATGCATGTCAGTGTGGAACATCGCAACTTGGCCCTTGCCGGCGAACTTGGCGTCGTAGAGCGCGATGTCGGCGTCGCGTTCAATGTCGGCTGGGTCCGCGGTTCCATCGCTGACGGCGATGCCGATGCTTGCCCCAATCACGATGTCGCTACCGCGCAGTGTCATCGGTTGACTGAGGTTCGCCAGAACCCGGGTGGCAACAGCATCGGCATCCTCAGCCGAGCGAGCGCTTTCGAGAATGACCGCAAACTCGTCACCGCCGAGTCGTACCGGGGTGTCGCCTTCTCGCATGCATTCGACGAGCCGGTCGGCGACGACGCGCAAGAGCTCGTCCCCCGCGGGATGCCCCAAGGAATCGTTGATGTTCTTGAAGTCGTCAAGGTCGATCATCATCACCGCGAAGGTCTTGCCGGAACGTCGGCTTCGAGCAGCCGCTCGCGACAGCTCCTTCCTGAACACCGCGCGATTGTTTAGTCCGGTCAGCTCGTCATGGAAGGCCTGGTACGCCAGCTGCTGCTCCAGGACGTACCGGTCAGTAACGTCGTGGTGAGTCACAACGTACTGATCCTCAGCAGCAAGCCATGAGATGTCGACTTCGACGCGTTTGTCGGGGGCCGTCGGGTCGGTGGCCGTTCGAGGTGGATCAGTCGGAAGATCCGATGCGCGGGCCCGTGACATCACCAGGTCGCCCTTCGCTTCGCCAACGGTGCGTGCCCGTTCTAACAATCCCTTGGCCAAGGCCGGATCCTGAAAGAGTTTGGACCAAGAACTGGCCAAGACGTCGGTTGGCGATTGATCCGTGAGGTCGCGAATGGCCTCCGTGACATAGCGGATCTTGCCTTGACCATCAACCAGGGCGATCACGTCGCTGGCGTTGTGAAGGAGTAGCTGCAGGCGTTCGGTGGTGGCCCGTTCGACTACTCGGCGGGATAGGGCGAGACGCTCGAGTGCCATACCTAGGCTCTGGCCAAGGACGGCCAGGGAAGCCTGGGCCGGTGATGAAACGACCTCAGGCGAGTCGACGACGAGTCGGCGAGCGGGTTGGCTGCCGGGAATGGAAACCACAGTGCGGTACCGGATTGTGCCGTTCGGCAACCTCAAGCGTCCTCCGAACGGCCCGAGGCCGACGGACGCCAGTTCCTCTGCGGTGCCCAGCACACACGTGACTTCGGATTGCTCGACCAGCCGAGATGCCCATTCGGAGAGTCGACCATTGACCTCACTCAGGTCGGCAGCTCGCATCAGTCCCGCGTTGATCTCGCGCAGCACGTGTTCGCGATGGACCGCCTCGCGATAGCTCTGGACCAGTAGATTCACACGCCAGATGAGTAGGCCGGTTAGCAGGATCGTGAGTACGACGAACGGTCGGGAATGGGCGAAACTCTCTGTCTTATCACCTGCGATCAGTAAGAGCACTGGTGGGACGAGGACGCACAGTGCCATAAGTGCGAGGACTCGGGAGCGCGCCGCCACACCGGCGTCAACGTCCGCCGCGGGGGGACGGTTGGCGGTTGCGTCGAGGGCCGCCGTTGCTGACATGGAAAAGAAGACCATGGTGAAGGCGAAGATCAGGTTGGCGACTAAGGGTGGGTCGAGGATCTGCACTGGAAGGGATTCGGTGATTCCCAGTCCGCCAGAAATGATCATCGCCAAGAAACCGACCGCCAAGAACCGTGATGCTCGGTTCACGGTTCGGTCAGTCGAGAACCACAGGCGAACTGTGAACGACAGCAGGAGCACATTGAGCGCGTCGAAGACGAGTAGTCCGATTCGTTGCGACGACGTCAGGCTTGGGTCGGTCCAAAACGGATAGAGCAGGAACTGGGTGGCGATCATCGCGGCCGCGACAAACACAATTGCTGCGTCAACGATCCCGCTGGAATCGGACACGATCCGACGATGCCGACTGACCATGAGGTAGGCGGCAACTGTCAGCAACGCGAAGACCAGCGTGAGTAGGACGCCGAAAATCGTCGACGCCACTCCCTGTGTTTGACGTGGAGTGTCCGTCACGATGCGAGCGACGTTGATCAGGACGATGATGCTTGTGGCGCCAGCGACCGTGCTCCAAGCTGAGCGGGCCCAAATTCGGCCGCGAGCGACAGCGAACATGATCGTCGCAGCGCTGCCCAGTGCGAAGAGCGTCCAGATTGTCTGCTGGATCGCGTAGTTGCCGTTCGCCGCGTAGAAGCCGATGAAACAGCCGACAGATGCCGTGATCCAGACGCTGCGGAGATGGCGTTGCCTCATCGGACCTCCTCTCCGCCGCTGGTCGGGGAACGCTGCTGTCTAGATCGTCCCCTAGTCTGCCCGGATTCGCATCGCAGATGGAGAGGTATCGGACACACATTCCGGTAGGTGACGTACCTTTGGAGGGTGTTCCGATTCGCCATGTCTCGCCGCTGGGTGCCGTGGCATCTGTTCTGTGCCGCGGCGGTGGTCTTGATGGTGTGGGCTGGTACCTGGCAGTGGGACGTCGCCTTCAGTGAGATCGACTCCAGCGGGCAGCCCACGGTGAACCCCCGCAATCTGGTGTACGCGCTTCAGTGGTGGGTATTCGCGGCCTTCGGCACGTGGTTCTGGTTTCGCTTCCTGCGGGATCAACGCGATGCTGAACTGGCCGAACTTGAGGCGGCCGCAGACGCCGCCCCAGAGCAGACGCAGGATTTGTCAGCGGGACCGGCCAAACCATCCACTGATGTCGGTGACGCTTCAAGTCTGATCTCTTTAGACGATTCGGCGGACGAACGGCGAGCCCGATCACGGGGGCAGCTTGAGAGCAATCCTGCGCAAGCTGCCCAGGTGGACGCAGGTACTGATGTCGAATCAGGAGGGAAGCGGTCATGACTGGTGCGTTGCTGCGTTACCGCGTGATGGCGTGGGTGACGGGAGTGTTCCTGCTCTTCATGACGGCGTGGCTGATCATTGGCTACTCCGCCCTCGGATACGGCGGGGTCGGGGCCAAACCATCTATTTACACGATCGCTTGGACAGGGCATGGCTGGCTCTATTTCATCTACCTGATCACGGCTGTTGATCTGACTTTCCGAATGCGCTGGTCCCCAATCTCAACGGTGCTCATTCTTATCGCCGGAACCATTCCATTCGCGTCCTTCTTCGCCGATCACTGGGTCGCAAAGAAGGTTCATGCTCAGCTGACAACGCTGGCTGATCCGACGGCGGCGACTGCTTCACCCGCCGATCAGGTCAGGCCATCGTCGTAGCGGGCACGTTCGCAAACTGGGTTAGCGACAGGATATTTCCGTCGGGATCTGAGAACCACGCGATGTGGTCGCCGTTTGGAGCCACCCACGCGCCGTACTGATCTTGGTCCATGCCGTCGTAGCGATGGAACGTCAGCCCACGCTCCACCAGTTCTGCTGCGATCGCATTCAGATCGGGCACGCTCCACCCGACAATCGTGTGCTCGACAGCAGGTCGATCCACCACCAGCGTGAGGCGGATCGTCACGCCACCGGCATCAAGCGCGCAGTAACTGTCGGAACAGTCGGTGACCACCAGACCAAGGACGTCTGAGTAGAAGTGCATTGCTCGATCAACGTCGCTAACCGGTACGAAGGTGAGCACACGACCTTGATTCAGCATGGGTTCACCCTCGCCCGTCCAGTGCGCGGCTAACTTCCTACTGATCATCATGAGGTTGGCGGGCCACGTGTTGCGAGGGAACGTCACACAGATGCCGGATTGGTTCTGGGTGCGTTGGTTGACGCCCCAGCGGAACTCGCGGGCCGTGAAGTCTGGCGTTCAGAGTTCTTCGCCGTCCGGGGCCTTCCCTGTGGCACGCATCTTCCCCAGCGCCAGGATGGCGCGGACTCCCACCCCGATAAGGGCGATGTTGATGAGCATCTGCACGGTCACGACCAGCCTGCCGATGTCGTTCTGGGCGGTGATGTCACCGAACCCGACGGTCGCTGCAACCGTGACCGCGAAGTAGAACGCGCCAACGTGGGACAACGGCTCCGAAAAATAACCAGGGTCGATCGCTGACATCGACAGGTACAAGGCGGCAAAGGAGAACAAGTAGAAGGCGACGGTCAGAATCGCGACCTGCACTGCCTTCAATTGGGGAAAGTCATCATGCATTATTCGTCGGACCGAGAAGTAGATCAGCACGACAAAGACGATGAGCATCAGCAGAAGCACGAGAAACGGATGGACGCCGTACTGGTTCTTAATGGGGGTTATCCAGTACAGGAGGACGAGGAGAACCACGCCAATCAGGACGCGCAGAATGGCCAACCGAACTTGACGTCGACGCTCAGCCTTCGGAAGGTCCTTGAGTTTGGTCGGGTGACTTCCACCTGGTGAGGTTGGCTTCAATGCGACTCAACTCCAGATTTGGCGGCTGCCCAGACAAAGAACTGATGCGCGGAGCATACGCGCAGATGTCGTACTACGGCATCTGCAGCGCAAGTGGTTCGGCCGACTAGCAAGGTGCACGCGGTCTGCTCTGGCAGCGTCGCGTGCAGGGTTCTAGCTTCGGTGCCGAGCCCACGCGGCACGTTTGGGCGTGGGCGGTCTGCAACCTGACGCGGAGGCCTGCCAGAATCGCGGCAAGCAGTTGGACGACGTGCGCTGACGCGCAGGAAGATGGTGAGCTGTCATGACAACCACGGGCTTCATCGCAAGTTGGGTGCTGTTCATCATTGCCGGATTCCTTATCCTTGGCTCTGAGCTCGGCAACGACGGCGCTTCGAAGGTCAAGGGCAGCATCCTGATGGTCGTTGTGGCCTTCCTGACGAGCGTCCTCTTGGCCGGTTTGAGTCTGCTCGGTTCGGCGTAGACGCCGCTCGAATCTCCAGTGGGTCGCTGGAGGCCAGGACCGCTAGAACATTCCGTTGTCGTTGGCGGAGGTCGCGGGCACAACCTGTAGCACGTCCCAGTGCTCAACAATCTTGCCGTTCTCGTCAATGCGGAAGATATCGATTCCGGCGTAATCGTCGTCGTTCGGCCAGGTTTGTCGGCAGTGCAAGATCACGTACTTGCCGTCTGCGAATGATCTAACGAACTCAACGTGCTTGCCCGGATATTCCGCGGCCATCCGTTTGAAGTACTCAATGAACGCGGCCTTGCCGTCCGACACCTGGGGGTTGTGCTGGGTGTACGTCTCGCCGGCGTAGAGCGCAATCGCGCGCTCGGGATCACACTGATTGAACATGAGCTCGTAGAAGGCGATCACGTTCTGCTTGTTTCGCACAAGTGCATCGGTCATGGGAGGACTTCGCCCCTGTCTCCTGTTGGTTGTGACCGGCGGATGTTGGTTGTCACCGGCGGACATAGACAAAGTCCCACCTCGCCAAACGGTAGCCGCCGCGGGGTGTGTGCGCTAGCGTGCCGATCAACGGTGTTATCCGAAGATCTCAGGAGTGGCAATGGGTTTGATCAAACGCAGTGTGTTTGGAGTCGCCATTCTGACGGCGGTGATGTCGGTGGCTGCGGGCTGCAGCAGTAGTTCGTCGTCGCCTGCAACGAGCAGCCCAACTCAGAGTTCAAGCTCTACGGAGGCGTCGCCGACTGGAGGTTCAAGTTCAGGCGCGACGTTGCCCGCAGGTTGGCCTTCGGATATTCCAGTTCCCGCAGGGCTACCGTTGTCCCGGGTCATCCAAAGCCCGACAACTGCCAGCGGAAAGATCGCCATCTACTACGGAGCGGGTGAGAAGGCTGCCATCGATGCTCAGATGATGGGTGGCCTCAAGGGTGCGGGTTACAAGATGGTGAGTTCGAGCAACCCCGCCGCGAGCATTTCGATCTCTTCGTGGAAGAAGGGTGCAACCACGGTGGGCTTGAACATCAACGCGGCGGCGGGCAAGGTCACGTGTTCGGTGTCCGTAAATCCAGTTGGCTAGATAGTCCGTAGGCTCCGAGGGGGCCTCAGCGTTTTCCGTCGTCGTCGAGCGGACAGGGCCCGGGCGCCTGAGTCGTGATTACCGGCAGGCTCCTGCGTCCGCCGATTCCAGAATCCGTTTCGGGCAACTCGTCGCTCACCGCATCGACACGCTTCAGGTCAGCGAAACGTCGTCTCAGTTGACTCTCGATGCCCGCTTTGAGGGTGAGTTCGGAACTCGAGCATCCTTTGCAAGCACCGGCGAGTCGCAGGCTCACGACTCCGTCGCTGACTCCCACGAGTCGGATGAAGCCACCATGCGACGCAACAAGTTCGCCGATTTCGTTGTCGAGGATCCGTTGAACCCCGCTCGCGAGCAGGCCGTCCGACAGCCCTTCCTTGCGCGCAACATGGATGCCTCCGACATCGCTCAACTCAGCAAGGATTGCAGCTTGCACCCTGGGTGCGATGTCTGGCCATTCACGCGCCGGAGCCCTCCACACAGTGATCCGACCATCCTGAACCACGATGCGAGTGAGCGTTCCGTCATTGAGGAGCGCCGCCAACTCGGCGGGAAGTTGCGTGAGATCAGCAGGGTCGTTCGGTTCAAAAGACATCGCACCCGTGACAAGGTCGTCGCGCACCACCCAATCGAACGCGTCGGGGTCCGCCGTTTGCTCAGTGTGCATGCGTATCGCGTTCATCGTGAGGCCACCATGTTCGCTACGAGGTCAGGGCTGTCGTAAGGGTGTAGGCGATGAAGCCACCCACCCACGCGAGCACGAACATGTATCCGAAAGCGAACGCTGGCCATCGCCACGAGTTGGTCTCCCGTCGCATGACGGCGATAGTCGACATGCACTGCAGCGCGAAGACGAAGAAGACGAGAATCGCGGCCACGGTTCCAGGTGTGTACACCTTGTCGTTGGTTCCCGGGTACGTTTCCGTTTGCAGGGTGGTTTCGAGGCTCTCATCACTGGTTGCCGCAGATATCTGGCCGAGGGTCGAGATGAACACCTCGCGCGCGGCAAGCGAGCTGATGAGCGCAACGTCGATCTGCCAGTTGAAGCCGAGCGGTTTGAATACCGGCTCAATCGCCTGCCCGACGTGTCCAGCGATGCTGTTTTCCATCTGGTAGCTGGCTTGTTCCGGTTCGCTGAGTCCCGGGGGAGGCGTGACGACCGGAATGTTGAGGAGGATCCACAGCACAATCGCAGTTCCCGTGATGATCGTTCCGGCCTTGCGTAGGAAGTAGCGCGCCGCGTCCCAAACCTGGATGGCCACCAACTTCGCGCCAGGCACTCGGTACGGCGGCATCTCCATGTAGAACGGAAGCGGGTCGTCACGCAGGCGCGTCTTCTTGAGTATTGCCGCGATCAGCAAAGCTGACACGGTGCCCAGTAGGTAGAGGCCGAACAGAACCAGTCCCTGCAGTTTGATGGGTCCAAGTACCGGGTTGTTGGGCACAAACGCCGCGATCATCAGGGTGTATACCGGAAGGCGTGCTGAGCAGGTCATGAGTGGCGACACCATGATTGTCGCCAGTCGATTCTTCGATGACGGAATCGACCGAGTCGACATAATTCCCGGCACCGCGCATGCGTAGGACGACAGCATCGACACAAAGCAGCGGCCCTCAAGCCCGATCTTTCCCATCGTCCGATCCATCACGAACGCCGCGCGCGACATGTAGCCGATGTTCTCCATCAACGAGATCATGAAGAAAAGCAACATGATCTGAGGCAGGAATTGCAGCACCGTGCCTACGCCGCCGATGATTCCCTGCCCGATGAGCCCGGCCAGAAGTTCGTTGGACACGTTCTCTTGGACCCAGGCGCCCATCGCCTCAAAGGCCGAGCCGATCAGATCTTGGAGTGGAACCGCCCAGGTGAAGATGACTTGGAAGAACAACACCATGACGGCGAAGAAGATGATCGAGCCCCAGACGGGGTGCAGCAGGAGCCGGTCGATCCGCTCAGTCCAGGTGTGTTGGTCGGGGTTGGTGTGAAGGACGCTCTCCAGGATCGAACTGATCCACGCCGCGCGTTGATTCGGATCGCTCGGTGGTTCAACAGGTGGGATCGGCCAAGACTGAGGATGGATCAGCAGGTCGCGGACGGCGACCATTCCGATTCCCTTTGTGCCGACAACCCCCACAACGGGGATACCAAGAGACGCTTCGAGCAGTCGCAGGTCTAGGTGCCCGCTGCGCGCCTCAAGTTCGTCAATCATCGTGACGACGAGGCAGGTCGGGATGCGAAGTGACAGCGCCTGGCCGACCAAGATCAATGACCGCTCGATCGTCGTCGCGTCGGCGACGATCATGAGGGCGTCGGGCCTGTCAACCCCAGCCAGTCTGCCCTGTAGCAGGTCCGTCACGACCTGCTCGTCGGGCGAGACGGGCGTGAGACTGTAGGTGCCCGGCAGATCCTCAATGAGGGTTTCGTGGCCGTCGATCTTGGCGAGTCCCACGCGGCGAGCGATTGTGACCCCTGGGTAGTTACCGGTTTTGGAGCGCAAGCCCGTGAGGGCGTTGAACAGTGTCGTCTTGCCAACGTTGGGACTGCCGATGAGCGCAACCCGTGGTCGATCGAGGACGGCACCGGTCTCGTCTGGATCGTGGGCGGGATCGTGGCAAGACACCGTCAGTCCTCGCTGGATTCCGACGCGAGCACCTCAACAACGATTCGGTCAGTTTCCGCTCGGCGCAGACACATCTGATAGTTCCTCAGCAAGAAGATCGTCGGCTCTCCGACGGGTGCGCGCCGTAGGCCGACTACTTCCGTACCTGCGAGAAAACCGAGATCAGCAAGGCGTTGGGAGATCGGATCGTCGTCTCGGCCGTTGATCGATACGACTTTGGCCCGGCAGTTGAGTGGCAACTTGTCGAGGGTGAGTTGTTGGCCGGGCGCAGGCGCTTGCCGCGCCTTGTTCACTCGCACCATTCCCACCCTCCGTTGATTGTGTCAAAGTTAGGGTAGCCTAACCTGGTGGCCGTTCAGAAACGACGGGTGGCACGTCCGGTAGGCGCACGGAGTTGGCGGCATCCTCCCGATCCTTTGCCGACGCCGTCTCACGATTCAGGAACGCGCCAACGTCTGCGATCGTGCTCATCAGCGGCGCCGGGAACACGACCGTGGTGTTCTTGTCGACGCCGAGTTCAACGAGTGTCTGCAAGTTGCGCAGTTGTAGCGCCAATGGGTGCGCCATCATCACGTCGGAGGCCTCGGCCAGAGAGTCGGCAGCGAGAGCTTCACCCTGAGCCGCGATCACCTTGGCACGCTTTTCGCGCTCGGCCTCGGCTTCCCGCGCCATCGCGCGCTTCATGCCCTCTGGGAGCTGAATATCCCTGAGCTCCACGATGAGGATCTCAACACCCCAGTCAGCCTGGTGAACGTCGAGGATCTCGCGGATTGATTCGTTGATTGTCTCGGTTTCAGCGAGCGTTTCATCGAGCGTGTGCTGGCCAATCACGCTGCGCATTGTGGTCTGGGCAATCTGCCCGATCGCGACTTGTAGGTTCTCGATCGCAATCAGCGATTTTGTCGCGTCCACCACCCGGTAGTACGCGACGGCCGCGATGTCGACGCTGACGTTGTCACGGGTGATGATGCCCTGAGACTGAATCGGCATCGTCACGATACGCATCGAGACATGAGTCATTCGGTCTGCGATCGGAATGATGATGTGAAATCCGGGTTCGCGTTCTGCTATCACTTTTCCAAGGCGAAACACGACACCTTTTTCGTACTGTTGAACGATACGAATCGACAGTCCCAGCACTATGAGGACCGCCGCGACGACTATGAGGACAATCAGCCAGGTCCACATTGGAACCATCTCCTTCAATGTTAATCCAAGCCTACGCCGATTTCGGGTTGTTCAATCCCTGCGCCCGACGGGATTGCTCAGTCAGCGCAGCCCACTGGATCCTTCGCTGCCGGTCAATGCACGTCGAAGTACTCGCCCTTGGGCGGACCGGTGAGTAGCGCGATCGTCGATTCGATTGCCTCGGCCGGGATCACTTTGGCTGCGGCCTGGTGGTGATCCACGGATTCCCACACCTCGTAGATCACGGTGGTGTCCGGGTCTTCTTGCGATCGCAAGACCGAGACTGAGACACATCCGTCGCTGGAGGTGATCACGTCGGCGAACGACATCAGCCGTTCGTGCAACGCGTCCCCAAGTCCGGGTGTTGAATGAAACTCATTGATACGGGCAATCGCCATGACTCAGGTATACCGGTTTCTCTGCCGGTCCGTCGAGGGGATTCCCAACTGCTGCCCAGCCCGCGCTTAGAACGGCACGGGAACTGAGAGCAAGCCCTCACCCTGAGCGCGCCCGGACAGGATTCTGGCGAATTCCACCGCGTCCAGTTCCATTCGCGGGCCTTCCGTGCCGACCGCGAATTCGCCTCCGGCGACGCCCGTCAGTTGAAGGGAGAATGGTTGCCCGTGGCGCCGGGACCACTCTCCAACGAGGTCGGCGATGATTAGACGATCATGATCCTCGGACAGCTCGATGGGGACCCCAGTCGCGCGTGATATGTCGATCCTGTGCATCCAGATGTCGCGGCTGTAGATGCAGTCGTTGAGGTAGCCGTAACTCCACTTCTCAGCGATCCCGGGTGTATCACCGGGGACCTTGGCGTGGTTGCGAACGACGGCAGGCATCTTGGTTCTACGCCGCAGGGCTTTCGGCCAGACCGCGCGGTAGCGGCCCACGAGTTCAGCCGGGCTCAGGTGGGAACGCTCACGAATCTGCACCGCGCAGAGGCCATCAACGAGTAGCCGGTCGTTGTGTTTGGCCCATCGGCGGGCCTTGGTGAGTTGTTTGACGGTCTCAACGATGGAAGCGTTCGATTCTGCCGCGCCGAGGATGTGGGCGACCATCGCCGTCACGTCCCACTCGGTGCAATCCGTTTGGTTCGACCAGGCTGACTCGGGAAGGTCGCTGAGCAGCGAGGTGAGGCGTTGGTACTCCGTTTGCGCGACCCCCATCCACTCGTCGTGCGTGGGTGCTGTCAGGAGTTCGTCGGACATCGTGTTGGCACTCATTTGCTGACCCTTTCGGCTATTCGGCTGGTGTCGGTATTGGTGACGGGATATTGAAGTGCGAGAGGTACATGTCTACGGACTGATCAACGAGGCGTCGCCAACGATCTCCCCCAGGGTCGTTGGAGATCTGTTGATCAACGAGGCCGGTAAGCAAGGCGGTCCAAACGTCGACTGCTTCAGCTGATTCAAGTCCGGCGACGTGGAACGAGCGGGACATCGCTTCGAATGCCTCCACTGCCACCTGCCAGCTTTCCGGCGACGGTTCGAATCCGGGAATTGTTCGCTGGAAGAGCAATTGGAAACGCACGGGATCCGCGGTGCAGAAGTCGAAGAAGCGATGGGCCGACAGTCGGAAGAGCCGGTCGGGATCCGCTTCCGCGTCAATTTCACTCAGGTGGGCGTCAATGCCGTGAGCGAACTCGCTGTACCCCTGCATGAACATCGCGTCATAGATCTCGAACTTCGAGGCGAAATAGGTGTAGATCGATTGTGCTCGCATGTTGACGAGCGCACCCAGGTCGCGCATCGCGATTCCCGACAGACCATTTTGCTGAGCCAGTTGCCAGGCTGCGGCGATGATTTCGGCCCGGGTAGCCTCGCGCCGTTGAGAACGCCTGTCGCCGTTCGTTTTACCTGACATAGTTCGGAAACTACCCAAAGAACCGCACCACGTCAAGCCGTTCGACGTGCTGGTGGGCGTTCAGGGCTGACCGCGTTCAGCCGAATGGTGGCGCCCGATTAGGCGGGGCTGGCGAGGTAGAGCTCGAGCTGAATTCGGTCTGGGTCGCGAAACGCGACCAGCGTGAAGCCGGTTGTCGGCGTCACCTGAATTCCAGAGTGTTCGACACCACCTTCATCGAAGCGCACTAGCCACGCTTCGAGTTCGGCGATTGTTTCGACACCGAAGGACAGATGATCAAGCCCAGGCAGTCTTTCGTTGAACGGCGAGCTGGCATCGTCGTGGGTGTGTTGGGTCAGTCCTAGCATCATTCCGCTTGGGTGAATCATGAGTCGGCGCTGGAAGGCGTCGGTGTTGATCGGAAACAACTCGGAGAAGTCCAAGACGTCGGCGTACCAATGTACCGAGCGATCCAGGTCGCTCACGCTGAGAACGACGTGGTGAAAGCCGGTCAGGTTTGTCTGAGTCACAGGGTCTCCTCGGGCTTGTGCGGCGGTGTTGTCCGGCTCGCAGTCAATCAGGTCGACGTCTGACGAACTGGCGGCGAGGCGCTGAGCTGCCGACTTGCCTGCCTCACGTGATCGATTCCACGAATCCATGGTGTCGGATGACGAGTGTCTTGAATACTCCTACGCCACCATCAGTCCGAACGTGGTCAGTCCCGGGGTCACTCACCTTCCGCGAGTAGAACCCGGGCCGACTTCGACCTCCGTGCCGTCTTTGGCTCGAACCCGCATCCGGCCGGAGAGCACCTAGCCAACATGTTCGGCCGAGTCCCTCTGCGAGACTGATTGGGTGTGCTCTGACCACCGCCTGCCCGGCCGGTAGACGCCGCGTCCAACGGCATCCGGCAATATGGCCGGGTGACCAACCGGTTGGCCGACTCAACGTCGCCGTACCTCCTGCAGCACGCCGACAATCCCGTCGATTGGTGGCCGTGGTGTGACGAGGCGTTCGCTGAAGCCAAGCGCCGGGATGTGCCGGTGTTTCTGTCGATCGGCTACGCGGCATGCCACTGGTGCCACGTGATGGCCCACGAGTCATTCGAAGATCCCGCCACCGCGAACCTGCTCACCGACAACTTCGTCAGCATCAAGGTTGATCGCGAAGAGCGCCCTGACGTGGACGCGGTCTACATGGCTGCTGTCCAGGGGCTGACTGGTCACGGCGGGTGGCCAATGTCGGTATTCCTTAATCATCGTCGCGAACCCTTCCACGCGGGAACGTACTTTCCGTTGCACGGCCGAAGCGGCATGCCTTCCTTCAAGCAGGTCCTCAACGCGGTCAGCGATGCGTGGGTTCAGCGGCGAAGTGAAATGGATGACGGTGGGGCGCAGATCGCCAAAGCCCTCGCATCCCAACAACTGGTTCCAGAATCTTCCGAGCCGCAGGCCGCCCTTGCCCCGGCGGTCCTCGCGGAGTCGATGACAATCGCCCTGCAACGCCTCGTGCACGACTTCGATCCCGCGAATCCGGGATTCGGGACGGCTCCCAAGTTTCCACCTTCCACTGTGCTCGAATTCTTGCTCCGTCATGCCCGTCGGACGGGTGCGCGGGAGGCGTTGGCGATGGCCACCGACATCTGCGAGGCGATGGCACGCGGGGGAATCTACGACCAGCTCGCGGGAGGGTTCGCTCGCTACAGCGTTGATGCCAAGTGGATCGTTCCCCACTTCGAGAAGATGCTCTACGACAACGCCCAGTTGTTGCGGGTGTATGCGCATCTGTACGCCTCGACTGGATCGTCGGAGGCTCGAGGAGTCTGCGAAGGGACTGCTGATTTCCTGCTGCGGGATCTACTCACGCCGGAAGGAGGGTTTGCCTCAGCGCTCGACGCAGACGCACCATCGGAGATCGGCGGGCAGCCCCATGAGGGATTGAGCTACGTCTGGACACCGCAGCAGCTGATAGACGTACTCGGCGAAGCGGACGGTGATCGGGCAGCCGTGACGTTTGGTGCCACAGTGACCGGGACTTTCGAGGACGGGGCGTCGGTGCTTCAGCTACCCGAACCGGCCCACTTGGTGGACTCGCCGCCGGAGCAAGTCGACTCCACCGGATGGTTCGAGCGAACGCGGGCACGCCTGCTCGCCGCGCGCGATGAGCGTCCGCAGCCCGCTCGAGACGACAAGGTTGTCGCCGCCTGGAACGGCTTGGCAATCGCTGCACTGGCTGAGGCGGGCGACCTGCTGGGGCGCCCGGAGTGGATAGCCGCAGCCACCAAGTGCGCGCAGTTGCTGCTCGATGTCCATGGCGCAACGGATGCGGCGGGGAACCTGAGACTGACCAGAGTGTCTCGCGACGGCATCGCGGCGTCGAGCGCCCCTGGTGTGCTTGAAGATTACGGAGACGTCGCTGAAGGGTTGCTCACATTGTTCAATGTGACAGCCGACCAAAGATGGCTCGGTGCCGCGGGCAGTCTGTTGGATTCCGTGCTGGAACTATTCGCCAGGCCCGACGGTGGCTTCTTCGACACCGCCGACGACGGTGAGAAGCTCATCATCCGCCCCTGTGATCCAACGGATCTGGCGTCTGCGAGCGGTTGGTCTGCGGCGACGCATGCGCTGCTGAGTTACGGGACCCTCATGGCAAGTGAGCGGCACCTTCAGGCGGCCGAGAGCGGTCTCGGGATCGCCGACCAACTTGGGCGAAAAGCGCCCCGGTTTGCGGGGTGGCTACTGGCCGCAGCGGAGGCTTACCTCGACGGACCGTTCGACGTGATCATCGTCGGCGAACCAACCGATCCGGCGACACAGGAAATGCGGCGGGCTGCTGTGGCCGCGCAGCGTCCCGGTATGGCCGTGGTGGCACGAGAGCCTGCGGGTGTGGATGACTCGGCTGGGCCGTTCACAGATCGACCGGCGGTTGGCGGGCTGCCGACGGCCTACATCTGTCGAGGAAGTTTCTGTCATCCGCCGATCACATCTGTCGCAGATGTTGCGGGATTGTTGAGGTGAGGCCGACTCGCGACGAGCGAGCGCTCAGTAGGTGATGACGCCCACGCCGAAGATGGCCAGGCAAATCCCTACGTAGTGGCTGACGTAGCCGCCGAGGGTGAAGCTGTGAAAGATCTCGTGGAAGCCGAACCACTTTGGTGAGGGATCGGGGCGCTTGAGTCCGTAGATGATCGCGCCGACTGAATAGCACAGGCCGCCGATCGCGATGAGCAGGAAGATCGCCAGGCCACCGTTCGACAGCATTGTTGGAATGAAGAACACTGCTGCCCATCCCATCGCGATGTACACCGGAACGGTCAGCCAACGAGGGGCACCAACCCAGAAGACCCGGAACATGACCCCAGCCAGGGCCGATAGCCAGACGATCCACAGCAAAACCGCTCCGGCGGTCCCACCGACCACTGTCAAAGCAATCGGTGTGTAGGTGCCTGCGATGAAGACAAAGATCGTTGCGTGATCCATCCGCTTGAGGATTCCGTGCGTGCGGGGTCCCCACGTTCCTCGGTGGTAGGTGGCACTAATGCCGAACAGGGCAACAGTGCTCAGCACGTAGATGATCGTTGCGACCCGCAGCTCAGGGGGAGCGAGCAGCACGAGGATTAGCCCAGCGATAACTGCTGCTGGAACGGCGCCGGCGTGTAGCCAACCCCGCATCCGAGGTTTCAGCGCCTTATAGGCCTCAATTGCGGCAGTCATGCCTACAAGGTACGCGCATGTCGTGGGAGTATGCGGCTGTGGGCATCCGAGATCTCGTATACGGCGCGTATGCGAAGCAGTTGAGTGCTCAAATCGATTCCGATCGCATTCCTCGTCACGTCGGTGTGGTGCTCGATGGGAATCGTCGCTGGGCGTCTGAGCAGGGTTCTAGTTCCCAGCAGGGTCACCAGGCCGGTGCGGCCAAGATCGAAGAGTTCGTCGGCTGGTGTGAAGAGGTCGGCGTCGAGGTCGTCACCCTTTGGCTGCTGAGCACCGACAATCTCGCACGACCGCCGGAAGAACTAGCGTCCCTGTTGACCATCATCAGTGACACCGTGCGCGAACTCGCGGCCACTGGCCGCTGGCATATCCATCCAGTGGGGGCGCTCGATCTCTTGCCGGATGAGACCGCACGGGTTCTGAAGGAAGCGGACGCATCGACGCGCGACGTCAAGGGCCTCACGGTCAACGTGGCGGTGGGCTACGGCGGACGCCGAGAGCTCGTTGACGCGGTCCGGTCTTTGCTCGCGGAACAGGCGGCGCTCGGTACCTCGATCGACGATCTCGCCCAGGTGTTTGACGCTGAACACATCGCCGAGCATCTCTACACCAAGGGCCAGCCCGATCCAGACCTGCTGATCCGAACTTCCGGCGAGCAACGTCTCAGCGGGTTCATGCTGTGGCAGAGCGCTCATTCGGAGTTCTACTTCTGTGAGGCCTACTGGCCCGACTTCCGAAAGGTCGACTTCCTGCGCGCGTTGCGCAACTATGCGCAGCGGGAGCGCCGCTTCGGCGGCTAGCGGGAGCCCGTTCCGCTTGCGCCCTCGAACCTATTGCAGTAGGCCCAACTCCGCGAGGAACAGCACGATCGAGTTCATGGCAGGCCGACGAGCAAACTCATTCTTCAAGTGCCGCGAGCCCATCGTTGCGCTGAGTGGGAATGGGTCATAGGAAAGATCCCAGTGGTTCGCATGGAACATGGCCAGCCGCGGCGCATACGGCGACGGGAATTTCGCTTCCTCCTGCGTCAGCTGCATATCGTTGTCCTGGTCGTACTTGTCGAGCTCAAGCACTCCTTGTCGTTGGAAGTAGGGAACTTCCAAAAGCGAGGTCGAGCCAGTGAAGTAGAACTGCGGGATCGGCATTGAGTTGATTGTGGGTCCGTGCTCGGCTAGGAAGTCAGTGCGCGCCTTTGTTGTCAGTGACCTGACCGCGCCAAGGACGTCGTACTCGTCGATACGTCGGGTAATCGCCTTGATCTCCACCACTGGAGCAAGACGGAACACCTGCTTTCCGACTTCGCTCGATGTCAGGTCAGCGATCTCGTTGTACATCGGAAGGCCCTTGAGCTTCTGGTAGATGTCGTTCGCGAGGTAGCTCCCACCGACCGCGCCCGCCCAGCCGATGATGGCCTTGACTCTGGGTGCCAAATCGGGACGGGCCGCGAGTAGAGCCAAGAGGTCCGGAGACCCCTTTGAGTATCCGATGATCACCACGTCGCCGGGCGGAGTTGGATTGTCGTCGGCCGACACGTATTCGCCTGGTTGACCGTTGGCAAAACCGATACCGCGTTCGATCGCGTTCTCAAGGTCAACAACGTTGGCTTCCGACGACCGCATCGGATGGGAGTCGCAAGCGATGACGCGCACCCCGAACCGTTTCTTCACGCCAGGCCACACACTCTGGAACGCGAAATCGGGTAGCAGACCAGTAAGTAGACCGGGGGCAAACACGATGGTGGTGTCGTTCAAGACGGGGATTGCGGGATCCGGCATGCGGGCCTGGATCTCTTCATCAGTGATGTGCCGGATCATTCGCTTTGCCACACGTTCGCGGATGTCGCGCTGATCGACAAGTCGGATGGGGAATGGCGCCTCGGAGTGTTTGACGGCTTCTGGGTCATCAGCTGCTTCGCCGATGAAGATGTTTCGGAAGCGTCGTCCGAGCCAATCGTGGATCACCGGATCAGCAAGCGCGGCCGCCGGGTCGGCAGCAAAGGCTGAGCGCACTTCGGCGATGACGGTGTCGTAATCCTCAACCGCCAAGGCATTCTGAATCGCGCTGGTGTTGAGTGGATTGGGGCCTTCCTCGTTGGTCTCCACTACTGCCATCAGATACCTCTCAGAGTTTGCGTCGGACCTATCGCTGGTTTCCCACCCCCACTGCCTACACCACCACCGTGTCTCGGAGCCAAAGTTCCAGCCGCGGAATTGGTCCATTTGGACAGATTTGTTAGCCGACTCGTTACGCATCGTCGGTGCGCCGTTCCACCGGAATTGAGTCGATTGGATCTAGCGTCAGGTCAAGCGCGCCCACTCGGTGGCAACCGGCCCACCTCGCGCGGTGTGCAGGAGGTTCTTAGTGCGACGTACCTATGTGCTCGACACCAGCGTGCTTCTCAGCGATCCGCACGCGATCACCAGATTCGACGAGCACGAGGTTGTGCTTCCGCTTGTCGTCGTGACGGAGCTTGAAGCCAAACGCACTCACGCCGAACTCGGCTATTTCGCTCGTCAGGCTCTGCGACTGCTCGATGACCTGCGGATCTCCCACGGTCGACTTGACGAGGCAGTGCCGCTGCCAGACGGCGGCACGTTGCGAGTGGAGCTCAACCACTCCGATTTGCATGTATTGCCCAGCGGTTTCCAGTCAGCAGACAACGACAGCCGGATTCTCGCGGTCGCTCAGTCGCTCGCGAACGAAGGCAACAGTGTCGTCCTTGTGAGCAAGGACCTGCCGATGCGGGTCAAGGCGTCGGCAATGGGTCTGGCGGCTGAGGAATACCGGGCGGAGCTCGCTGTCACCTCTGGTTGGACAGGGCTGGCGGAACTGCCAGTGTCGTCCTCTCAGGTGGACGAACTGTACGACTCGGACGTACTGGAACTCGATGAAGCGCGTGACCTGCCGTGTCACACCGGCCTCGTCCTGTATTCCGACCGAGGCAGCGCACTCGGTCGGGTGACCCCGAACAAACAGGTCCAACTAATTCGCGGCGACAGAGAAGCATTCGGACTCCACGGGCGCAGTGCCGAACAGCGCATCGCGCTCGACCTGCTGCTCGATCCCGATATTGGGATCGTGTCTCTTGGTGGCCGCGCAGGAACAGGTAAGTCGGCGCTCGCCCTGTCGGCCGGTCTCGAAGCCGTCATGGAGCGCCAACTGCATCGCAAGGTCATGGTGTTTCGACCGCTGTATGCCGTGGGTGGCCAGGAACTTGGCTATTTGCCGGGCGGCGAGAACGAGAAGATGGCGCCCTGGGGCCAGGCAGTCTTCGACACTCTGAACGCCATCACCACTGCCGAAGTCGTTGATGAGTTGATCGATCGGGACATGATTGAGGTGTTGCCTCTCACCCACATTCGGGGTCGGTCACTGCACGATGCCTTCGTCATCGTTGACGAGGCGCAGTCGTTGGAGCGCAACGTTTTGCTGACGGTCCTGTCGCGCATCGGCCGAGACTCGCGGGTTGTCCTCACCCACGATGTCGGCCAGCGCGACAACTTGCGGGTCGGTCGATACGACGGAGTTGTGGCAGTCGTCGAAAAGCTCAAGGGCCATCCGTTGTTTGCTCACATCACGCTGCAACGCTCGGAACGATCAGCAATCGCCGCTTTGGTTACCGAGCTCTTAGAGGTTTGACCGAGGCCAGACGCACTGATGCCCGCCGGTATTCGTCAGGCGGGCATCAGTGTGATGGAGACGCGGGGACTAGAACCCAGGGAGCTTCTCCGCGAGTGGGCCGAGCACAGAGAGGCTCTTGGACAGCTGCTCCTGCGCAGCCGCGATCGTGGCTTCGCGACGTGCCTTGGCCTTGGCGGCCCGGGCACTGATCTTCGTCTGCGTTTCGGTTCCGCGGGTCAGTGACAGCGAAAGCAACGCGCGTGCGAGTTCTTCGGTCGACTTTCGAACAGCGACCGCAGCTTCAGCGACTCGCATGGTGTCGCCACGCGTCTCGACAACGCGCCAACCACGATCGAGGGCGAACTCCGTGAGTGGCAGGTCGGCATTGATAGCCACGGCCGTGCCCACCGCCTGCATGAAGGGGAGGTCGCTGATCGAGTCGCTGAATGCAACACTGGCGGAAAGGTCGTATCCGCGTTCGTTTGCGAGTTCTTGAATCGCCTGGACTTTTCCCTCGCCGTAGCAGAACGGGCCAGCGAGCTTGCCGGTGTACTTGCCGTTCTTGATTTCCGAACGGGTGCCAACGGCGCCTTCGAGTCCCAGTTTGTCGGCGAGCTCCTGAACGATTTCGATCGGTGAGGCGGAAACGATGATTCGGTCCTTGCCTTCGGCCTTCATTCGGTCAAGTTCGGCCTGGGCCTCAGGCATTACGGTTTCGGCGAGGTGTGGGATGAACTCGTCACCAAGGCTGATGATGTCCTTGACCGGCACATCCTTGACGGCGTCGAGGATGCGCTCTCGCAACGCGGCCGAGCGTTCGTCCGAGGCACCCGCCATGACGAAGATCACCGCATTGACGACGTCTCGAGCCAACTGCCGCTTCGGGACGAAACCTGCCTTGAATGCTGCAAGCGCGAGTGGGAAGTTCGCGGAACCGCGGATCAAGGTGCGGTCCAGGTCGAAGAATGCCGCCGACTGCGCGTGATTCACCTGCGAATACGTTCCGGAGGACTTGATAGCTGTGGCCTTCTTGGGCGCAGTCCTCTTGGCGGGGGCCTTCTTCGACGTGGCGCTCTTGGGCGCGGCCCTCTTGGCGGGGGCCTTCTTCGTGCTGGTCCGCTTGGCTGTTGCCGCCTTCTTCGCGGGCGATGCCTTGGCGGTCGCCTTCTTGGCTGGTGCTTTGCGCGCCGTTGTCTTCTTGGCTGCCATCAGTGTCCTTTCGAAGTCAGGACTTTCAGCTTAGGGACTGATGTTTCAGCGTTGCGCGGCGTAAGACGGCTGGGGTGAATCGACGGGCGCCGTGACGCGATGAGAAAAGTCCCGCAGCAACTGCGCGAATCGATCAGGATCCTCGACGTGCGGCTCGTGTCCGATTCGCGGAAACACCACAAGTTCAGAGTTGGGAATGATCTCTGCTGCGCGTTCGCCGTGGTGCAGCGGAATGACTGGGTCGCGTGCGCCCCAAATGAGTAGGACGGGAAGATCGTCGATCGCCGCGAGTTTTCCGAGGGCGGTTACCCGCTGACCGCTGACGTCAACGACGCTGCGCAGGGTTGCCAGAAATGCCTCCCGAGCGTCGGGGTCGCCAAATTCCGACAACTTCTCGACCATCTGTGGATTGAGCATCTGCGGCTCGATCCCGATGCGCGCAAGTTGACGGCACGTCCACAGTAGCGAGTTGGTCGTGGTGTCACTGCCGATCGCAGCAAACACGATTCGGGAGCCGGGCAAGGTTGCGGCCCTCAGCCAGGTCGGTGTCTCGGTCCCAAGCCCGCCGCTGCATACCAGGATCAGGCCAACGCACCGTTCCGGAAACTGGTAGATGAACTGCAGAGCGACTCCGCCACCGAGGGAGTGGCCCACGAGAATCGCCTGCTCGTGACCAAGGTGATCCAACAGATCGCGAAGGACTGAGGCCATGGCGCCGAGGGAGTAGTCCCCGCGATCCTTTACGGACTCACCGTGCCCAGGCAGGTCGACGGTGATGACGTGGTGCCCGGTTGCGACGAGTCGCTCAACGGAGGCCTGCCAATCCTGTTGGCTGCCGCCAATGCCGTGAACGAGCAAGTAGACGGGACCGACTCCGCGATGTTCGGTGTAAGCGATCCGCCGGTCATGCAGATCGGCGTAACTGCCGGTCCGTGCCGGGGTGGTGCGTCGCGGGGTGCGGGTCCGCTTCGCTCTCTTCCTCGGCTTCGCTTCACGCGGCATCGCTGCTTCCTTGCGCGACTTCGCCTTGATCTTCTTCGGGGTCTTGAGCTTCGTGGATGTCATCGATCCTCCTGCCTCCAGGTTACGCCACCGTAACCGTAGTCTTCTGACGGTCCCACATTTGCGGCGGCAAGGGCGCAGACACCTGGGAAATCTGACGAAAGCGGCGCAGGTCACAGCGCGGTAGAGCGACGGGGGTCACATCGTCACATCCGGTATGTCCACTTATGCAGCAGTGTGTGGCAAGAAGTGCATGGCGCAGGTCACGGCAAACGGGGTTGAGCTGTCCGGTGTTGGCAGGCAACCTTGAAAGGTCAGACCCCGTGGGGTGCTAGTAGCTAGGCCGAATCGTTCCGGCCGTGTTGGTCAAGACATGACCACGGCATCCCACCGCTCCACTTTCACCTTCCCGGTGTTGCAGGACAGCGTCTTGCCGTGGAGTCGGTAGCGATCACGAAACCACCAACCGCGCCCTGAGGCTTCAGCGCGTTCGTGCTCGTTCTGTGTCAGGGGGTATTCGCGCGGGTTTGCCAAGGGTTCGCGCCGACGCAAGGAAACTAGATGAATCGCAAGGTAATTGCAGGTTTCGCTCTGGCCACCGCGCTTGCCGTTCCGGTGAGTGGTCTTGGCGCAACGGCAGCAAGCGCCGCGCCAACAAAGCCGTCGTCCAATGCTCGTAACTTAGAGGCGAAGGCTGCGGTTTCCCAGCTGAAGTCGCCGTATCGCAAGGGGACGAAGAAGTACTCGCAGTGGTACGCCATGCAGTACATGCAGCTTCGTTACGGCTGGGGCAAGAGCCAGCAGGCGGCCATCATCAAACTCTGGACCAAGGAATCCGGTTGGAACCACAAGAGCTCGAACGGCTCTTCCGGTGCCTACGGCATTCCGCAGTCGCTGCCGGGTCGCAAGATGGCGAGCCACGGCAAGGACTGGCGAACCAATCCTGAGACCCAGATTCGCTGGGGTCTGAGCTACATCAAGGGTCGCTACGGATCGCCGAACAAGGCGTGGGCCCACTTCCGTTCGCACAACTGGTACTAAACCAGCCCAATTAGCTGACCAAGAACAATGCGCCCTGCCGGTCTGAACACCGGATCGACAGGGCGCATTGCCTACTCTGAGCCAGTGATGCCTTCCATCAGCTTCCTCGGCCACGCCACCGTGCTGATCGAGATTGATGGCGTGCGCGTGCTCACGGATCCAGTGCTGCGTTCTCGGATTACCTTCCTGCGTCGAGTTGTTTCAGCCCCTCCGGACGCCATGTCAGAGCGGATTGACGTCGTGCTCCTTTCCCATTTGCATCATGACCACTGCGACCTCGCCTCGCTGGCGATGTTGCGCGATGCGATTGTTGTCGCGCCTCAAGGTGCGGGTGGATATCTGCGAACTCGGGGTGACATCCCCGTGGTTGTCGAACTATCCGAAGGTGAGACAGCGGAGGTTGCCGGCCTCTTGATCACTGCTGTGCATGCTGACCACGACGGATCGCGACCGCCGTTTGGTCCCCATGCGCGAGCGATGGGATTCGTCGTCACCGGTGAGGCGGGCACGGTGTACTTCGCCGGCGATACAGATATGTTTCCGGGGATGGCGTCGCTGCCGATGCCCGAATCGAATCAACTCAACGTGGCACTACTGCCGGTGTGGGGTTGGGGTCCGAATCTCGGCCCAGGGCACATGAACCCGGAACGCGCTGCGGATGCATTGGTGCTACTACAACCTGTGTTAGCCGTGCCAATCCATTGGGGAACCTTCTTCCCCGTTGGGCTTCAAAAGGCCCTTCCCGGTTCACACAGTGTCCTCACGAGACCGCCAGAACAGTTCGCTGATCTGGCCAGCACGTGCGCTCCCGATGTTGAGGTCATCGTAACCCAGCCGGGACACCGAGTGGAGGTGTCCCAATGAGCCGACGATCGGATCGGCGGGCAGCGAAGGATGAGCTGAAGCGGACGCAGCGAGCAGTGCAAGACCAGGGCGCCCGCATCCGGATGGAGGCTGGGCGCGACCTGGCGAACGATCCGTGGGCAAATCGACACCGCTTTCGCAGCGCGTTCGGGCGCTGGCTCGTTGGCGTACTCGTCCTTTCGATCACAATCGCGGTGTCGCCGGGTATTTCCGCCGAAGGTCTTTGGGCTGTGCCGATTGCCGCCCTCATGACGACAATCGTCGCGGCGATACTGCGGCCGCTGATGATTCGAGTTGCGGGGCCCTTCGGGTGGGCCGGCGCTGCGGTGTTGGCATTCTTCGGCAACTTCTTCATCCTGCTACTGGCATTCACGCTGTCCCCGGGTCTGACAGTTGATGAGTGGTACCAAGTATTCATTTGCAGTTGGATCTACTCGATCATCATGGCGATCGCGCTCTGGTTGACGGCTTCCGACGACGACGATGTCTTCCTCGTGCAGGCGCTGCGGCAAAGCACCCGCGGCAAGACGTGGGGAACGAGTCTGCAGCCGGAAGACCACGCGGCGGTGGAGGCTGGTGGTCATCCGCAGATGGGTGTGATCTTCGTACAACTCGACGGCATGCCCGCGCCGGTCATGGAGTGGGCCGTTAAGTCCGGAAACCTTCCGACGCTGAGCCGATGGATTCGCAGCGGGGAGTACTCCTGGGCGGAATGGCGCTCATGCGTGCCATCCACCACCCCGGTGGCGCAGGCGGGGCTCTTGCACGGCACGAGCGAGAACATGCCCGCTTTCCGCTGGTACGAAAAGGACACTGGTCGGCTGCTCGTTTCCAACCATCCGCCGGATGCGGCTGAAATCGAAGAGCGCATCAGTGATGGCCACGGTTTGCTCGCCGATACTGGCGTCAGCATTTCGAACCTGTTCTCCGGAGACGCCGAGTCGCGCCTGTTGGTCATGAGTGGAATGAGCAAGGTTCGTGCCGGGCTCGGACCGTCCAAGTCCTACGCGTCCTTCTTCACGGCTCCCTCGGGCTTCACTCGCGCGTTGATCCTTACGGTTGGCGAGATGATCAAGGAGAAGTATCAGGCGCGGAACCAGGTGAGGCGGGGAATCGAACCGCGCATCAGCCGAAAGGGTTCCTACGTTGCCCTTCGAGGAATCACGAACGTGATGCTTCGCGACCTCAACACTGCCCTGGTTATTGAAGCCATGATGCAGGGTGCCAAGAGCATCTACGTTGACTACGTCGACTACGACGAGATCGCGCACCACGCGGGTGTCCAACGCTCAGAGTCACTGCACGCGCTTGAGGGGCTCGATCGTGTGCTGTCTCAGCTGGAACGAGTGGTGCGGTACGCGCCGCGGCCTTACCGATTCGTCTGTGTGAGCGACCATGGCCAAAGTCAGGGAGCGACGTTCAAGCAAAGGTATGGGGCGCCGCTTGAGGAAGTCGTGCGCGACCTGATGGGCGTCGAGACCGACGAGGTTGCGGCGTCCACTGGCGATGTTGAATCCTGGGGGCCGGTCAACACTTTCCTGTCGCAGTTGCAGCAGCAGGATTCGGTTACCGGCGGTCTCACCAAGCGAGCAATGCGCAAGCGCTCAAGTTCTGGAGCAGTTGCGCTCGGACCAGGCGAGGTTGACCACGCCAGTATCGACGGTCAAGCGGACATTGACCGTCCCGAGTTGGTGGTCGTTGGTTCAGGAAACCTTGGGGGCATCTGGTTCGCGCGCCAACCGGGGCAGATGACCGCCGAGCAGATAGAGGCGCAATGGCCTGGACTTCTGGCAGGACTTGCGACGCACCCCGGTATCAGCTTTGCGGTCGTCGATACCGAGGCCGAAGGGCCGGTCGCCATCGGAGACAACGGGGTGTTGAATCTGCGTTCCGGGAAGATCGACGGCGTCAACCCACTGGAGCCGTTTGGGGACCAAGCACGGGTGGACATGCTGCGGGTTTCGGGGTTTGAGAACGCGCCGGATATCTACCTGAATTCCATGTACGACCAGCAAACAGATGAGGTCGCCGCGTTTGAGGAACTGGTGGGCTGTCATGGGGGCGTTGGCGGATGGCAGACCCGCGCCGTGCTGGTTCACCCCAAAGACTGGGTGATTTGGCCGGAACTGTTGGACTCCGAAGGACGTCTAGTAAGTGCGGAGACTGTGCACCGCCAGCTGGTCGGGTGGCTGGAATTGCTCGGACACCGCACCAAATTGAGCCGAAAAGACGTGCTTGAACGGCCCCACGTCACTCAAACGGGGATCGGCAAAGCGTAGAGGACGCCGTGTCGCGAACGTGGCGGTCACGAATATGACCACTTGCATGGGAGAATCAACGGATGAAATTCTCGCGAGAGCTTGCTGGGGTCGGCGTGGCCATAGCAGCGTTGACCCTTGCTGCGTGCGCAACGTCCGCAGGCGCCGAGCAGGGCGTCCAGCAGGAAACTGAATCGAGCCCCTCGCCTGTATCCAAGGCCAAGATCGCGCCCACGCCAGTTCCTTCCGTCCCAAACAAGTGGAGCCCAAAATCCGGCGACAAGACGGTCTACCTCACTTTTGACGATGGTCCCGGCCCCAGCACTCAGAACGTGCTTGATGTCCTGAAAGACAACGATGTCAAGGCGACCTTCTTCATCATCGGAAAGATGATTCGAACCCGTGAGGACGACCTCAAGCGGGTTTACGACGAAGGCCACTATGTGGGAGACCACACCTGGGACCACGCGAACCTGGCAGCCTCAAACGCTGCCCAGATCGACCGTCAGTTGAACAAAGCGGCCGCCGCGATCGGCCCGAAGATGGGGCCCTGTTTCCGTCCGCCATATGGCGCGCTTGATGGTGAAGCGCGAAAACTTGCCCAGTCCTACGGGATGACCCCGATTCTGTGGAGCCGTGATACCAACGATTGGAACAAGGCCTCCAGAGACCAGATCTACAACGTGTTGATGGGGGCCAAAGCGGGCGACGTGATTCTGATGCACGACGGCGGCGGAGACCGCGGAAACACAGTTGCTGCGCTCGCTGACGCGTTGCCGAAGCTCAAGCAGCAAGGCTTCACCTTCGCTCAGGTTCCGGCCTGCAAACCAGTCGGTGAATAGCTGACCCGGCGCTGAGCTACCCGCGCGACTATTCGGCCGGAGGCCCAACTGGGATTCGGTTGGCGATCGGACGCATCGTTTCGGCAAAGAAGTCGTTGCCCTTGTCGTCAACCACGACGAAGGCCGGGAAGTTCTCCACTTCAATCTTCCAGACCGCCTCCATGCCGAGTTCCGGGAAGTCGAGGACGTCCACTTTGAGGATGCAATCACTGGCCAGCAGCGCGGCTGGGCCGCCGATTGACCCCAGGTAGAAGCCACCGTTCGTCTGGCAGGCGTCCGTGACGGCTTTTGAGCGGTTCCCTTTCGCGAGCATTACAAACGAACCACCGGCACGCTGGAACTGGTCGACGTAGGAGTCCATTCGTCCGGCCGTCGTTGGTCCGAAGGACCCTGATGGCATTCCGTCGGGAGTCTTGGCCGGTCCGGCGTAATACACCGCGTGCGCTGTGAAGTATTCCGGCATCGGTTCGCCCCGATCGAGCATGTCCTTGATGCGGGCGTGGGCGATGTCCCGGGCAACGATGAGCGGCCCGGACAGCGAGAGTCGCGTTTTGATCGGCAGGGTGGACAGCAGTTGCCGGATCTCGTTCATCGGCCTTGAGAGATCCACGTCAACCACGTCAGACGACTCGACTGAGTCCAGATGCTGTTCAGTGATGTCCGGCAGGTAGTGCGCCGGGTCCTGTTCGAATTGCTCAAGAAAGACACCGTCGGGGGTGATCTTGGCCCGTGCTTGGCGGTCGGCGGAACAGGAAACTGCAATCGCCACGGGACATGACGCGCCGTGCCGGGGAAGTCGAATCACCCGTACGTCGTGGCAGAAGTACTTGCCCCCGAATTGCGCGCCAATCCCGAACGCTTGAGTCTGCTTGAGGATCTCGGCTTCCATCTCGAGATCCCGGTAGCCGTTTCCGTCAGGTCCGCCATGCACGGGAAGGGTGTCGTAGTAGCGGGCGGAGGCGTACTTGGCGACCTTCAGCGCATATTCGGCGCTGGTTCCCCCGACCACCACCGCCAGGTGATACGGCGGGCAGGCTGCGGTTCCGATTGCGCGCAACTTCTCATCAAGGAAACTGGTGAAGCGGGTGGGGTTGAGGACCGCTTTGGTCTCCTGGAAGAGGTACGACTTGTTGGCGCTGCCGCCGCCCTTGGCCATAAAGAACAGTTCGTATTCAAGTTCGTGGCCGGATTTGGTGTCCGAGTAGATCTCAATCTGCGCCGGAAGATTGGTTCCTGTGTTCCTTTCGTCCCACATCGACAGCGGCGACAGTTGGGAGTAGCGCAGGTTGAGTTTCGCGAAGGCGTCGTAGACGCCGTGAGCCAGGTACTCCTCGTCGCGGCCGTCGGTCAATACGTGCGTTCCCCGTTTGCCGGAAATGATCGCCGTCCCGGTGTCCTGGCACATGGGCAGGACACCACCGGCAGCCACATTCGCATTCTTCAGTAGGTCAAGTGCAACGAAGCGATCGTTCGGGCTGGCCTCGGGATCGTCGATGATCGTCCGTAGCTGCGCGAGATGCCCCGGTCGCAGGAAGTGCTCAATGTCGTGAATGGCTTCGTACGTCAGTTTGCGAAGCGCGTCTGGGTCCACCTCTAGGAACGTGCGTCCAGCCGCCTCGATCGTGCGAACGCCCTCGCTGGTGACCAGTCGGTATGGGGTGGGGTCGCCTTCGGTGGGGAGTAGGTCGACGTAGGTGAAATCAGCCATGGGGTCAGACTAGTTTGACCGCCGTCAGTCACCCCGCAGGAGTCTGCAAACCGGGCACAAGTCAGGATTGACGCGTGGCGCGCACGGACCGACTTGGCACAACAATCACCGGGATGGTGCTTTCCGTGCTGCTGGTTCTGGGTGCGGTGCTGGTCGTTGCCTTCTTCACGTTCCGTCCGGAAGACAACACGATCAAGACCGTCGACTATCAGCAGACCGTCGCTGCTGCAGAGAGGACCGGCCCGTTCCGGCCCGCTGTCCCGTCGCCGGTGCCCACCGGATGGCAGGCGACGTCCGTCAGGTATCGAGTTTCTGCAACGGATCCGAACCTGGCTACGTGGCACCTGGGCTTCTACATCCCGGGCGACGAATACGCTGCCGTCGATCAGAGCAATGGTCGAAGTGATGAGTTTGTTCCGGAAGCAACGGACAAGGGCAAGGTCGATGGCGAACAGCTGGTCAACGGGGTCAAGTGGACGCGTTATCTCTCTGCCGAAAGCGGTCATCGGTCACTCGTGGTGACTCAGAATCAACTCACGACGGTGGTTACCGGGACCCTGTCGTACGAGGCACTGGGCGACTTCGCTGCTTCCCTGAAGGCCCAGTAGCGCGCCTTCACGCACCGATTGGCGCGATACTTCCGATCGATGATTCGCCCAGCGAACAGAAGTTGAGCGAACAGGAATTGGGAGAGACGTGATGGCCCGCGCCGGAGCAGAGCACATCGGCAGCGCCAAGGCGTATGGAGTCGCTGTGCTGGCTGGTGCGCTGGCAGGCGTCGTCGGTGCAGCTTTCAGAGCCGTTCTCGTGGCGGCTGACAACTTCCGGATCGATGCTGTCGGATTCCTCCACGAGTGGCCGCTGATCGGGTGGATTGTGCCCGTCGTTGTTGCGGGCTTGGCCGTCGCGATCGCGCGCTACCTCGTTGTCCTCGTGCCTGAAGCCGCCGGGAGCGGGGTCCAACGCATTGAGGCGCAGGTGCGGCAACAAGTTGATGCCGACAGGCTGCGCGTCGTGCCCGCGAAGTTCGTCGGCGGGGCACTCGCGATTGGTTCCGGTCTGGCCCTCGGGCGGGAAGGCCCGACCGTGCAGATGTCCGCGGCAATCGGTTCGAAACTATCCACCTTGGCGAAGGTGACTCGAGACGATGGGTTGTCCGTCCAATCCGCACTGGCAGGAGCAGGACTCGGGGTCGCCTTCAACGCCCCACTCGGTGGCGTCATCTTCGTGGTGGAGGAGCTCACCAAGTCGATACGCATGAAAGTCATTGCGCTGACGATGGTGGCCACTGCGGTGGCAGTTGGCGTCATGCGCTTGCTGTTGGGTTCAAGTGTGGATTTCGAAGTTCCGCAGTTGCCCAATTCGACATTGGTGGAACTGCCGCTGTTCATCATCTTCGGTCTGCTGATGGGGCTCATGGGAGCCTTCTACAGTCGAACGATCATCTTCTTCCTTGACCTCTTCGAGAAGCTCGCCCAAATTCCGCTGCTAGTTCGCGCGGCGATTGTCGGTGCTGCTGTGGGGCTACTTGGGTGGTTTGTTCCCAACATCGTTGGTGGTGGCGACAATCTGACACAACAGACACTGACGGGCTCCGCTCCGATTCTGACAATTGCCGCGATCGTGTTGATTCGCTGGTTCCTTGGCCCGGTGTCGTACTCGGTGTCAACGCCGGGTGGACTCTTCGCTCCACTCATGGTGCTCGGCGCTGGATTTGGCGGACTGTTCGGGGGGCTTGTCATGCTGGTGTCCTCAGATCTATTTGGCAATCCCGTCACCTATGCGCTGGTTGGGATGGCGGCATTCTTTGGCGCTGTTGTTCGAGCCCCCATCACGGGCATTGTGTTGGTCGTCGAGATGACTGCGACGAACAATCAATTTGCGCCGCTGATGCTCGCGACGGCTGCGGCCGTAATTGCCGCCACCCTCGTCAAGAGTGATCCGATCTACGACACGCTGCGCGACCGCATGCATCTGCGTGAGCGAGCGACGTCCAAGGGGCACGACGACGCCTAGTGCCCGCTGGCGCCTGCCTGACGGAGCGAACCTGTCTGCGACGACGCAATACTGCGACGGTGGCACATCAACTCGCGGCATCGTTCGCACTTGCGCTGCGGTTCGATTTCGCGAAGCTTCGACTGATTGTTCCAGTCAGACTGTCCCTTGCGGTTGTCATTCCACTTGTGATTGGCCTACTGATCGACCACTTGGTGCTTGGCGTCGCGGCGGCAATAGGCGCATTCATGTGCGGCGTAGCAGACAGTGGCGACGCATTTCCGGTGCGGGCCCGCGCGATGCTGACCACCGCTGTCCTCCTAATGGCTATGACCATGATTGGTGGGGCAGTATCTGAAAACGTTCCGCTGACGATCGCGTTGGCTGGAGTTCTGGCTTTGCTCTGCGGTTACGCGGGCGTGTTGGGTCCCAATGCGGGACTGACCGGACAGTTAGCACTGGTCATGTACACGATGTATGCGGGGAATCCGGTCTTTGAGGATGCCGTTGTCGCGCAGGGTCTTGCTGCATTCGCTGGTGCGTTGCTACAAACCGGGTTCGCGCTGGCGTCGTGGCCGTTCAAACGCTGTGCCGGGATTCGAGGTCGGATTGCCGACACCTGGCGGACGTTCGCCGTGCGTGCGAGCGGGAACCCACAAGGCCTCCTGTCAGCGTCCCTGCCGGGCGAAATCGTGTATGCCGCGACGCAGATTCGGGTGAGCGAAACATACGGCGAAACACGGCGCTGGCTGCAGGACCTGCTGACTGCTGCCGAACGGATGCGTTTCCCACTGGCCTCAATTGCCACCCAGCGCGTGCTGCTGATGGAAAACAATCCGGAGGCAGAGGAGCTGGCGGACCTCGACAACTTCTGCGCCGCAGTGTCTCGGTTCAGTCGGGGGGTTGCCCGGGCCTTGGTGTTGACCCGGCGGCGCAAGCACGTCGCCGCTGAACTCGTTGCCCTACGAACCGCTGCTGCTAAGGCGAGGCGCTGGGCGCCGAAGCAGGTCGATGCCGTCACCGATGCGTGTGAAACCGCAGCTGAACTTATGACGGCTCCGTATCCGATTGGCAGGCGCGCCACCTTCAGATACCGACTCAACTTCGGGCCACCCGATTGGCGGGAGTTGATCCGTCACGACCTGTATTGGCAGTCACCGATCTTGCGCCACGCAATCCGGTTGGCCATCATCACGCTCATTGCTTGGGTGTTAGGCGAGTTGTTGTTCGACGAGCACCAGTACTGGATCGCGTTGACGGTGGTGTGGGTGACGAAGCCGGGCTACGGGCTCACGATGGGCCGAGTCGTGTCCCGAACCAGCGGAACCTTGGTGGGGTTGGCTTTGGTGGGGAGCATCTTTCTGATCTTCGCTCCTGGGCACTGGGGGATGGTTGTCATCGTCGGCCTTGCCGCCTACGTGATGTACGCCGCGCTCCCGGTGAACTACGCGTTCGCAGTCATCTTCATCTCGACCCTGGTGGTGACTTTGCTCGAGCTTGACGGAGATGCTCTGCTCGGGTCGTTGGAGTACCGTGCGTTGGAAACAGTCATCGGTGGGCTACTCGCATTGGCGTCCTCATTTGTCGGTGCGAGTTGGGCCGCACCGAAGCTCGTTGGCGCACTCGGTCGCGTCACGACGAGCCTGAGCCGTTATGTAACTGCGACAGTTGAGCAGGACGGCGATTTCCGGGCCGCCACCGAAGAGCTGATCAACGCACGTCGGGAGGCCTCCGAGGTAATCGAGGCGGCGGCCCTCGAACCGAAGAAGGGTGTGCTGCCACCTGCCCGCGCGGAGCGCGTCCTGAGTGCGATGTTGATTAGCAGCTTCATCGTCGCCGGGACGGATCCAGAGTCGCAGAGCAAGGAGGTCGGACACGACATCGACATCCCTGCGCTCAAGGCTGATCTGGCTGAACTCGCCGATCGGCTGTCCGCGATAGACGACGGCCGCGTGAAGGCGTCGACCGGACCGGTAACGGGTGTTCCCATCTCCAGCCCGGAGTTCGGGGAGCAGTACGACCCCGCCCGCCAAGCAGTTCACCGGGCGATCGGATACCTGTGACGCCTTGCGCAGCTCGCAGACGAACCTGGCGTCGTAGCCGCTCGCGTTAGGCAAGGCTATGGGCGCGGTCGCTTCATCGCCAAGGTCGGCTTGTAGATCTCCTTCGTGCGCTTTCGTTCGAACTGCCGCTGAGCGTGAACGTCAGACCTACGCTCGGCAGATTCGATCTCAGCTGTGAGTCGCAACCATTGATCTAGCCGTGCCTTCGGGAGCCTCCCGTCCGCAACGGCAGCCATAACAGCGCATTGTGGTTCGCTGGTGTGGGTGCAGTCTCGGAAGCGGCAATCCGCTGACAACTCCAGAACGTCAGCGAACTGTGCATCCGTCAGTGACAAATCAGCGGGAAGCCCAACTGCGCGGATACCAGGGGTATCAATAAGGTGTCCGCCAGACGGCAGGTCGAAGAGTTGACGATCCGTTGTGGTGTGTCTGCCCTTGTGATCCCCGGACCGCACCGCCCCAACCCCTGCTACCTCGCGGCCGAGCAGAGCATTTGTCAGCGTTGACTTGCCTGATCCCGATTCCCCGAGCAGCACTGCGGTTTGGCACGCGAGGCGGCGCTGCAATGCGTCGATCCCGGTGCCTGTCGCCACCGAAATGACGAACACCTCGACGCCCGGATTCTCGGCGAGTGCCTGGCTTTCGGCCGCTTCCGGGTTGGGCATCAGGTCGGCCTTCGACAAGACCAGGATCGGCGTCGCATCGCAGTCCCAAGCCAATGCCGCTCCGCGCTGCACTCGGCCAGCTTTCAATGGTCGGTCCAGGCCGCAGACGATTGCCACCACGTCGACGTTTGCAGCCAGCAGTTGTTCGCCCCCGGCTGGATCAGCCCGGCGCAGCACGTTTCGTCTCGGCTCAACTTCGGCGACTCGATTGCCTTCCGGGCCGACCACGACGAGGTCACCGACGATCGGGCGCGGCCACACTGACTTTGGTACGGGCAATAGATGATCGTGACCAGTGACGGTGACCAGGTCCGCTATTGATGAGATGACCAGACCTACTTCATCGGCGGGGGTGAGCTCGTCAGTCGCCACAGTGACGAGAACTTGGCTCGCCTTCAACGGCACTGCACAATCAGTTCCATGCATTACGTGTTCATGGCCGAATTGTGGATCTGGGATGCTCGGAAGTCCGATTCCTGGACCTTTGCAACGGTCTCACCGGAACACAGTGACGACCTGCGTGAACGGGTCGGTCCAAGGGCAGGTTTCGGCTCAATTCCAGTGGAGGTTTCGATCGGCAAGTCGACCTGGCGCACCTCGGTCTTTCCCGACAAGAAATCGGGCTGCTTCGTCTTGCCGGTCAAGGCATCTGTGCGCAAGGCCGAGTCCATCTCGGCGGGCGACAACGTAGAGGTGAGCCTGAGACCGGTGTAGGCGCAGGTACGTCGACGCTGGTTCCGATCGTCCGCGTGGTTATGTTGTCAGTTGAGGAGTCCGAACATCTCGCTGGCGCCGGAAGGGGTAGGTCAACTGTTGGAAGAGGTTCTCAGGGACGGGGTTCCCAGCGACGCCAAATCCTGACGGCGCAACGCCGTTCGGAAGGTAGATCGTTCCGAAGATCAGGTCCCAAAAGACGAAGAGCCCAGCGAAGTTCTTATTCGCCGACTCAGGTGCCGCGCTGTGATGCCAGCGATGGAACACCGGACTGGCGATGACGTACCGCAAAGGTCCGTAGGTCCATCCGACATTCGCGTGAAGCAGGATTGCGTAGAAGGTCAGAAAGGGCACGTAGACGGCCAAGGCAGCCGGGTCGAAACCGACCAGCAACAGGGGCGCTGCGACCGCGAGATTCGAGAGCGCATCGTTGACTGGATGCACCCGCACTGACGAGAGCCAGTCGAGTTCGGTGGACGAATGGTGGACGGCATGTACGCGCCACAGCGGTTCTTCGTGGAAGCCACGATGAGTCCAGTAGCCAATGAAGTCAGCGATGACAGTGAACTCCAGCAATTGCAGGGCCAACGGCTGAGCCGTGACGAAGGTGTCGCGGGCAGTCAGGCCCTTCAGTTGATCGACGCTTATCGCGATGCCTAGCAGACGCGCCGTCACCAGCACGGATACGCCGATCAGAAAGCCGACAAGGATCTTCCCGATCGTCGTTGCGTACAAGTAGTAGCCGACATCTGTGATCCACCCGCGGCGAAGTCTGCGTTGGCCTTGGATGGACGGCCACCGCCACTCGACGAAGCCGAAGGCCGCGAAAAGGATCAGCAGGCCAATCACGATGTTGAACGGATGCACTTACCCTCCCAACCGGTGAAGCGACTCCGAGGCTACCCGCGGCGCGAGTTAGTCGGTGGCCGATTCGGTAGTCCGCTTTCGAACGGCTTCGATTCGTTCCCGGGCGTTGTTGAGCCACTTTTCGCATACCGCGACTAGTTGTTCCCCTCGTTCCCAGAGTGCAAGCGATTCCTCGAGGGTCGTCGTCCCCGCCTCAAGCTGTGCGACCACCGCGGCCAGCTCGTCACGTGCTTGCTCGTAGGACATCGACTCGGGAGTTACGGGTTCTGCCATGGTGAATTCACTCGGTCCCTTCCTGGACGACTACTGGAACGTGACCATCAGCGAGGCGCACGGTGAGCGAGTCACCGGCGCTCACCTCACTGATGTGGCGAACAACTTGGTGATCGGGCTTTAGGACGATCGCGTAACCGCGTTCAAGGGTCGCAGCGGGGGAGAAGGCGCGCAGTTGGGCATTCAGGTGTTCAGTCGTGGTGGAGGCTATCTGGAGCTGGTGCGCCAGGGATTTGGTGAACCGCGTACGACTGTCCTGAAGTTGTTGGAGTTCCGTGGCAATCATCGCGGACGGGTCCGCCAGCCCAGGGTGGGCAGCCCACTGACGGACTTGGCTGTGTTCGCGGTCCAGCCGCCCGCCAATTGCGCGCAGTGCGCGTTCGCGCAGGCCGCGGATCAGCTCCTGCTGTTCACGGAGATCGGGCACCACCCGCATGGCGGCGTCTGTTGGCGTCGAGGCGCGCACGTCGGCAACGTAGTCGAGCAGTGGCGCGTCTTGTTCGTGCCCGATCGCGCTAACGATTGGAGTCGTGGCAGAAGCCGCAGCCCTAACCAGTGCTTCGTCGGAGAATGGCAGCAAGTCCTCGACACTGCCGCCACCGCGGGTGATCACAATGACGTCAACGTCCGTTCGGGCATCCAGGTCAACGAGTGCCTCGGTCACGGCGGAGGCTGCCGTCTTGCCTTGAACCGCAACCTGTCGCATCTCAAATTCGATGCCAGGCCAGCGGCGAACCGCGTTCTCCACCACGTCGCGTTCGGCAGCACTGTCACGGCCGCAGATGAGCCCGACCTTGCGCGGCAGGAATGGAAGCGACTTCTTTCGTTCCCGAGCGAACAAGCCCTCGGCGGATAGTTCCTGTTTGAGACGCTCGACGCGCGCCAGGAGGTCGCCGAGGCCGACAGCTCGGATCTCCCTGGCACGCAGTTGCAGACGCCCTGAGTTGATCCAATACTCGGGCTTGATGAGTAAGACGACCCGATCGCCCTCGTTGAGCGGCGTAGTCAGTGCGGCGAGGGCGTTTTGAGAGGTAACGACCTGGGCCGAGGCGCTCTTCTCCAAATCGCGCAGCCCCAGGTACGCCTGATTTGCGCCGGTGCGAGCGTTGATCTGGGTGATCTGGCCTTCAACCCAGACCTCGCCGAGGCGACCGATCCACTTCGCGATCTTGTCGTTGATGCTGTACAGCGACTCCGGCTTCTCCGGGCTGGTCTGCAAGCTCACGCCGGACACCCTACGTGGCTAGTGCGTCACGTTGGTGGCGCTGACCACAGGAAGCACGCCTAACATGGGTCTATGACTCCTGAGCCGGGGGATGGACCCGGTGGCAATCAGCCAACAAAGACCGTCTTGCTCGCGTCACCGCGTGGATACTGTGCCGGGGTGGATCGCGCGGTCATCACCGTGGAAAAGGCGTTGGACCTTTATGGCGCGCCGATCTACGTCCGCAAGGAAATCGTCCACAACGCGCACGTCGTGCAAACCCTTCGTGGTCGAGGTGCGATCTTTGTTGAGGAGACCGACGAGGTACCTGAAGGTGCGATCGTCGTATTCAGCGCTCATGGGGTGGCGCCATCAGTTCACGATGAGGCAGCAGCCCGAGGATTGCGGACGATCGACGCGACGTGTCCGCTGGTGACCAAGGTTCATCAAGAGGCCAAGAGGTTCGCCGCGGAGGACTACGAGATCGTTCTCATCGGTCACGCTGGTCACGAAGAGGTTGACGGCACCAGCGGTGAGGCCCCTGGGCGCATCACCTTGGTCGAAAACCCGGAGCAGGCGGACGCGGTTGAGTTCCCGCCTGACGCCAAGGTTGCCTGGTTGTCTCAGACCACGCTGTCAGTCGACGAGACCATGGAAACGGTTGATCGCCTGCGTAAGCGCTTGCCGCTGCTCATTGATCCGCCCAGTGACGACATCTGTTACGCGACTCAGAACCGGCAATTGGCGGTCAAGGAGATCGCGCCTCGCTGCGACGTCTTGATCGTTGTTGGTTCCGGCAACTCATCCAACTCAGTGCGGTTGGCCGAAGTCGGTCTCGAAGCTGGAGCTGGTGCTGCCTACCGGGTCGATGGTGCCCAGGAAATCGACCCGCAGTGGTTTGTTGGGGCCACCACGGTGGGACTCACTTCTGGGGCTTCAGTTCCCGAAGAATTGGTCAATGGCGTGCTGGTCCGCCTTGCCGACTTCGGCTTCGGCAGTGTCGAGGCCGTGCTTACTGTGGAGGAAAACCTGACGTTTGCGTTGCCGCCGGAGTTGCGTCGCGACCTGAAAGCAGCCGACCAGAACCAGAGATAGTCCGGGCTGGTCGGTGGTCCTACCGTTTTCCGATCCGCGCGCGCCGAACAAGCACGATCACCAGTGCCGCTGCCGTTCCCCCGAAGATGAATGGCGCGTTGAATGCCAATCCGGTTCCCACGAGTGACACCTCGCGGATAAGCAGGCTGCCAGTTCCGGTGATCGTTGTGGGTTGACCGGCTACGAGCAGCGCGACCAGAAATGCCAATGGGGGCGTGATTACCGCGGTCCAGAGGTCGCGAGGACGAACCAGCAGCGCCCCTAGGATCGACGCGATGACGAATGCCACACCGGTGAACCACGTGAATTCGCGGTTCATGGTCATGTCGACGAACCCGACGATCGTCGTGATTCCGCCGACGAGCAGCGCGACGCCCCACGTGCCGAGTCCGCTCTCCGGCGCCGCCTGGACCGGGAGCCCCGAAGGGTCAACAGCAGAAGGGTTGGACGCGTACGCAGTGGTCATGGGAGGAATTGTCGCAGCCCCTGGTTCACCCGCAGCCGGGGTGTCGGCTCCCGCCGCAGTCACGGGGGTCACAACCGCCGTGGCGGACGGGTCTCCAGCATCGGGTGTAGCGGCTTCCTCACCGTGGCTGCGGTAGAGATCCTCTGTACGAACTGTTGGGCCCATCTCGATCTTGGGGGCTGGAGCGCCCTTAGCCTCGGTTTCTGCAGGCGACTCCCAGGGCCAGCGGGTCTGCCCCGGGGTTTCCCCCTCAGTCGGAGTTGATGCTGGGCTCCTGATCACTGCGCCTGATTCCACTGCTTCTTCGCTTTCTGCTGGGGGTGTCCGAGACTGCTCTCGGTCGTCGCCAGAACTGGTCACAGTCGAAAAGGTACGTCACGGCGGGGGTGAGCCTGTTAATGCCACGCCAGAGGGTTCACGGATTCGCCGATCAAGCGGCGACGGCGATTCCAGAGATTCCTGCGAGATTCCGAGCTCGGACATCTTGCGCGATGACACCAACACGCGTGACTCGTACGACCCCACGAGTTTGTTGTAGCTGTCGGCAGCGGAACCGAGGCTGGAACCAAGTCTGACAAGGTGGGCGTTCATCACGCGTAACCGTTCGTGGAGCTCGCCACCGAGTGCTTGAATGGCCGCAGCATTCTCCGCCAAGTCGTGGCTCTTCCAACCCAGGGCCACTGTTCGCAGCAGGGCGAGGAGTGTGGTCGGCGTAGCGAGCACGACGTTGCGGCTGAATGCGCGCTCCAGGAGTCCGGGGTTCTCGCTGAGCGCTTGCCCCAACAAGGATTCGGCCGGAAGGAACAGCACGACGAATTCCGGCGCATTACTGAACTGGCGCCAGTAGCTCTTCGAAGCCAACTGGTCAATGTGGGCCTCGACGGCGGCGGCGTGCCGGGCGGACGTCACGGCGCCGATCTCGGAACCTCCGGCCGGGTCGTTTGCAGGGGCGTCGAGAAGTGCGTCCAGAGGGACTTTGGCATCGATGACAATTGTCTGGCTGTCGGACAGAGTGATCACCATGTCGGGCTTGATTGTTGACTCGTCGCCGACCACTCGAAGTTGTTCGGTGAAGTGAACGCCTCGAGTGAGCCCAGCTGCCTCAACGATGCGCCTGAGTTGCACCTCTCCCCAACGACCCCGGTAGCCGGTGTGGTTCAGGGCCTCAGCGAGGCGTCCGGTATCCCGCAGGAGTGCAGAGTTTCCCTGGGCAACTGCGCGTAGTTGCTCGGACAGCTGGACGTGGGCGGCCGCCTGGCCTTTTGCCACCACGTCGACCCTTCGGGCGAGCTCCGTGAGGGACGTTGCGACGACATCGGATTCGGCGGACGGTGGTGTCGCCGGATTGAGGGCTTCGCGTCGGCGACGCATAGACACCACTGTGCCGACGCCGACGGCGGCGCCGACGCAAGCGGCGATGAGGGCGATAAGAATCAGTTCACTGGCCATGGTGGGCACGGTGCCAGTTGGGTCTGACATTCCATTCGTCCGTACGCTGTTGGCTTGTGAGTCTTTCGATTGGAATCGTCGGTCTGCCCAATGTTGGCAAGTCAACTCTGTTCAACGCGCTAACCCGCAACGACGTGTTAGCAGCCAACTACCCGTTCGCAACGATTGAGCCCAATGTGGGTGTGGTGGGTGTTCCGGATCCACGGTTGGCGGTTCTTGCCGGGATCTTTGGCAGTGAACGGATTCTGCCTGCGACCGTCAGTTTCGTCGATATCGCCGGGATCGTTCGAGGCGCGAGTGAAGGCCAGGGTCTCGGCAACAAGTTTCTCGCGAACATTCGTGAAGCGGATGCGATTTGCCAGGTCGTGCGCTCCTTTGACGACTCCGATGTGGTGCACGTCGACGGCAAGATTTCGCCGATCGATGACATCGAGACCATCAACACCGAGTTGATTCTGGCCGACCTGCAGACCTTGGAGAAGGCGATCCCGCGGCTGGAGAAGGAAGCCAGGCTGAACAAGGAGCGCGCGGAGGTTCTTGAGGCTGCTCAGCTTGCCCAGCAGAAGCTCAATGAGGGTCAGACGGTCTTTGCGTCTGGTGTTGATCGCGAGCCGTTGCGTGAGCTCTTCCTGCTGACGGCGAAGCCGTTCCTGTATGTATTCAATCTCGACACTGATCAGCTCAGCGATGCGGCTTTGCGCCAGGAACTCTCAGCTCTCGTTGCCCCGGCGCAGGCCGTGTTCCTGGACGCGAAGCTTGAATCGGAACTCGTCGAGCTCAGTGACGAGGATGCTGCTGAGTTGCTCCACGAAGCCGGTCAGGACGAACCGGGTCTGGACATTCTGGCGAGGGCCGGATTCGAAACGCTCGGTTTGCAGACCTACCTAACCGCCGGGCCAAAAGAGGCTCGCGCGTGGACGATCCACCGCGGAGACACTGCGCCACAGGCAGCTGGCGTGATCCACACGGACTTCCAAAAGGGGTTCATCAAGGCTCAGGTTGTCAGCTTCGACGACCTGGTTGCCGGTGGGTCGATGGCCGATGCAAAGGCCGCTGGCAAAGTTCGGATGGAAGGCAAGGACTACGTCATGGTCGATGGCGACGTCGTGGAGTTCCGCTTCAACGTGTGATCTAGTGCGTTTGCGCCCGAACTGCTGGCTTCTCGCGCCCGGCGTAGAGCCCAGCGATACCCAGACCGGCCGACGCGGCGAGCAACAAGACGAAGGTCCAGCGCGGTCCGTCCCACGTCAATTGCGACCAGTAGCGGATCACAATGGCGAGGAGGAGGGCAGCTCCCACGACGGACCCAATGGCCGGCGGGCGAATGCGGTGGCCGTCATTTTCCAGCATCATTGCCAGGTAGACGAAGCCCGCTGCAACCAACCACGATCCGATCGATCGGGACGTCAGCGGCGTCAGCGGGGTCGCGGAGAAGTCGGCAATGGCGTCTGGGATGAGCAGCATCAGTGCGCCGACAATGACCGAAGCGGAACCCGCGATACCTAGCGAGTATCGGTATCCCGTGGAAAGTGGTGCGGTGCGTGGCGGGTCAACGCCAGTCGCCCGCAACTGAATCACCAGTGCGATGGTTACCAGAATCGGATAGCAGATGTAGAGGATTAGCCAGGCCCAGGCAGAAAAGGCAGCCATCCCGGAACCGGAAAGGTGGAATTTCCCCAGGTGGATCAGGATGGTGAATAGCATCGCCCAAAGGAGAAACATCACGCCAACAACACCAGCCCGCGCGTATGCCCACTCACGGCGGCGCCAGCTGAGAAACGCCATCAAAGCCGCGCTCCAGTAGAACGCGCCAATAACCGCAGCGGTAGATCCCGCCGCGATCGTCCACGCGAAGTAGTCGGCGGTGATATCACTCAAGACGAAAAGTTGAATACCGGCAAGAAATGTCAGAATGGCACCAGCAATAAGCACGAATCGCATCAGGGGGAGCGTCACCTGGTAGGTGTCAGTCACGGCATTGACCCTATGGGTTCTATCCGAACAAGGTGCAACGACAGCCGCACGGCGGACTTCACCACGACGCCAGGGGAGCCTGCCGTTGACGCCAATGTGCAGCGCTCTAGCCGGTTTGAAGCTGGACCAGTCTCGTCCTAACGATCTCGATCGCGCGGGGGAGTTGTTCGATTCGCTGGTCGAGTCGGTCGCGTTCGCCTGCGAGCAGGTCGAGCTTCTTCTCGCACTGTTTGGATTCCTTCCGGCAACTCGATGATGCCTTCAGGTCGGCGATGAGCTTGGCCGTGCGCACCCGATCTTGGGCGGTTGTTTGCTGCTCCTCAAGCAAGGCAGTGAGGCGCTCACGGGCAATCGCCAGCGAATCGGGGCCCGTGTGGTTGGGGCCGGGTGTCGACTCGGTCGCCGCAACAGGACGCTGCTCGGTGGCGACCGAGTTCTCGGTGCTCGTAGTCGCACAACCGGCGAGTCCGGCAAACGAGATGCCCATCGCGGCCGTGATCAAGGCCAGACGGCCGATTCGTCTTCGGTTCCCACGACGCATCTGGTTTGTATCGGCAATGCCTGCCGATACTTGACTATCGATGACGCAGCGTTACGGCTGGGCCGGACCCCATTCGTAAGGGTCGTACCGGGCCTCAACCGCAGTCTGGGCTTCGGCGTACGTGAAGGTTCCGTTATCGAGGGCCCGGCCGATTACAGCGCCGTCGAGTCCCGCTGGCACGAGGTCGGCAAGGTTGTGCAGGTTCTCCAGGTTCACGACGCCTGATCCGGCGGTGACCGACGAGGACGTTGCGTGACAGAAGTCCGAGAGGACGTCGTGGTGGGCTTGCCACCAGTGACCTGCGTGCCCGGCGTCGCACACTACGTAGTTCGCCACCCCGATCGCGTCGAGTTGCGGGAGTAGCTGCCAAATGTTGAGTCCATCAGCAGCAGAATGCGGCGCGTGAAGTGCACCGGCGTCACCGATCACAAGTCGCAGCCCGATCTGTTTGCCGTGCTCCTGTAGCGCCTGCGTTAGGAAAGTCAGATCGCCAACGGCTGCGGTATCCAACACAATCTGGGTCGGGCCGATTGCCAGCGCGGCCGCAAGCCCGGCCGTATCGCTTCCAGTGATTAGAAGGTCCGTCCTCATTTGGTTCCGCACGCCGTGCACGAGCTGGATGATCGATGACGTGTTGGCCTGCTTGCCGTTGGCGGCATCGACATCGATGATCTGGATGCGCCGAACCCCTTGGTCGAACCATGACTTCGCGGCGGCCAGGGGGCTGAGGACCTCAGGGTCATTCGTCACCACTGAGTTGGACGGGACCGTCGCGTGTCCGTCAGCCACGCGCACGGTTGGGATGAGGGCAAAGCTGCGATTCTGCACGGTGCCAACGTACTGGCGGATCCTGCGGTTGGCTGTGTGGGACGACTGGCTAGCCCATCGCGCGGGTGATTGCGGCTTCAATCTGGTGTGCGAGCTCGATATCCAGTTGGGTGATGCCGCCTTCGCTGTGGGTCGACAGGGTGAAGTGCAACGTCCGCCAACGAATGTCGATATCGGGGTGGTGGTTCATCGCCTCGGCATCGGCGGACACATCCCCGACGCAGCGGATTGCGGCGGGGTAGTTGGGCAACTCGACCGACCTCTTGAGTTCGGTACCCACGACCTCCCACTCAGGCAGGTTTGCGAGTTGTCGGGCGACTTCTTCTGCATTGAGTAGGCGTGACATGTTCCGACAATAGGCCCACCGCAGCCGTTGAGTGTGGAGTTGTTGGCGTTGTTGATCTTGTGAATGCCCTAACAACTCCACACTCAACGTGGAAACGAAGCGAGCCCCGCAATTCGGGGATCGGTGAGATTGGCGTCTCACAACGCCAAATCCACCGAATCGTTGATTTCCGGCGTCTGGAACACTCGGCAAGTGCCTGATCAAAAACTCACGACCCGCGATGACATCCGAAATGTGGCAATCGTGGCCCACGTCGACCACGGCAAGACCACGCTGGTCGATCAAATGCTGCGCCAGACCGGAGCCTTTGCCGCCCACGGTGAACTCGTCGATCGCGTCATGGACTCCAATGATTTGGAAAAAGAAAAGGGCATCACGATTCTGGCGAAGAACACGGCCGTCAACTACAAGGGCCCGAGCGCCGACGGAACTGTCGTCATCAATGTCGTTGATACGCCTGGTCACGCCGACTTCGGCGGTGAAGTGGAGCGCGGACTGCAGATGGTCGACGGGATCGTGTTGCTCGTCGATGCGTCCGAAGGCCCCCTGCCGCAGACTCGATTCGTGCTGCGCAAGGCGCTGGAGGCCAAACTTCCCGTCATCTTGGTCGTCAATAAGACCGACCGTTCGGACGCCCGCATCGCCGAGGTCGTTGATGAGACCTATGAACTGTTCTTCGACCTCGATGCCGATGAGAGCCAGATCGAATTCCCGATCATCTACGCCTCCGGCCGAGCGGGCCGAGCGTCCACTGAACGTCCATCCGACGGCGAGATGCCGAACAGCGAGGACTTGGAACCGCTCTTCGAGACGATCTTGAATACGGTCCCGCCGCCCACCTACGATCCGAGCGCACCACTGCAGGCGCAGGTTACGAACCTCGACGCCTCGCCATACCTGGGTCGACTTGCCCTCGTCCGTGTGTATTCCGGCGAGCTTCGAAAAGGTGCCCAGGTCGCCTGGTGCAAGTCTGACGGGTCAATGGAGAAGACCAAGGTGGTCGAGTTGTTGATCACCAAGGCACTTGAGCGGGTGCCTGGCGAGGTTGCCGGTCCGGGCGACATCGTTGCCATCGCGGGGTTTGCCGACATCAACATCGGTGACACTCTGACCGATGTTGACGACCCGCGACCCATGCCGCTAATCAAGGTCGATGAGCCGTCCATCTCGATGACGGTGGGCATCAACACCTCCCCGCTCGCTGGAAGGTCCGGAACCAAGCTCACCGCGCGTCAGGTCAAGAACCGCCTGGATCAGGAGCTGATCGGAAACGTGTCGATTCGGGTTGAGAACACGGAGCGGCCCGATACCTGGGAAGTGCAAGGTCGCGGCGAGTTGCAGTTGGCGATCCTCGTGGAGATGATGCGTCGGGAGGGCTACGAGCTCACGGTCGGCAAACCGCAGGTGGTCACGAAGGAAGTCGACGGCAAGTTGTGCGAACCGATGGAACGGCTGACCGTTGACGTTCCCGAGGAACATGTGGGTGTCGTGACGTCACTCCTCGGGTCACGCAAGGGCCGTTTGGAACAGATGGTCAATCACGGGACCGGTTGGGTCCGCATGGAATACATCGTTCCGGCCCGAGGCCTCATCGGATTCCGCACCCAGTTCCTCACAGATACCCGCGGAACGGGCATGGCACACCAGAACTTCGTCGGCTACGAACCGTGGTACGGCGAATTGCGCACGCGACAGTCTGGTTCGCTGGTCGCTGATCGGATGGGTGCCGTGACGGCATTCGCGTCGTTCTCGATTCAGGAACGAGGCGTGCTCTTTGTCGGCCCAGGGGTTGAGGTCTACGAAGGAATGGTCGTGGGCGAAAACTCCCGCCAAGACGACATGGACATCAACATCGTCCGCGAGAAGAAGCTCAACAACATTCGTTCCGCAACCAGTGAAGCGTTCGAAAGTCTCGCTCCACCCAGGTTGATGGGCCTTGAACAGGCACTGGAATTCTGTCGAGATGATGAGTGTGTCGAAGTGGTGCCCGGTTTCGTTCGCATCCGAAAGGTCCACCTCGACGCGAATGACCGGGCGAAGTCCCGCTCGCGCGCTCGTACGTAGCTCGAAGAGCGCAAGCGGGGCTGTGGGCAACCGCCTCGGAGTGCTGCAGGGCGTATGAGTCTGGAACGGCAAGATAGCTGGAGAAGCGATGAGTGAGGCCACGAGGACGGGCAGGCAGGCGGCCGCGCTACCGATTGCCGACAGTCATGATCTGATCCGCGTGCAGGGCGCGCGAGTGAACAACCTCAAAGACGTCAGCGTCGAACTCCCGAAGAGACGGCTGACGGTCTTCACCGGCGTCTCCGGTTCGGGCAAGAGTTCGCTGGTCTTCGGCACGATCGCCGCGGAGTCACAACGCCTCATCAACGAGACGTACAGCGCCTTTGTGCAGGGCTTCATGCCGACGCAGGCGCGCCCCGATGTCGACCTCCTGGAAGGGCTTACAACGGCGATCATCGTCGACCAGGAGCCGATGGGCGCCAACCCCCGCTCCACTGTTGGAACAGCAACGGACGCTAACGCGATGCTGCGCATTGTCTTCAGTCGGCTCGGCAAGCCGCACATCGGATCACCCCAGGCATACTCCTTCAACACCCCTTCGGTTAGCGCCGCTGGAGCGATCACAGTCGAACGTGGCGGGAAGACCAAGACCGAAAAGGCGACGTTCAACCGCACGGGCGGCATGTGTCCGCGCTGCGAGGGCATGGGTTCGGTCACCGACTTCGACCTGACTGCGTTGTACGACGACACCAAGTCGCTCAACGAGGGTGCGCTCACGATCCCCGGTTACAGCATGGACGGGTGGTTTGGTCGAATCTTCAAAGGCTGCGGTTACTTTGACCCGGACAAGCCGATCCGGAGGTTCAACAAGCGCGAGCTCCACGACTTGCTCTACCGGGAGCCGACCAAGATCAAGGTCGAAGGCATAAATCTCACATATGAGGGCCTGATCCCAAAGATCCAGAAGTCGATGCTCTCTAAGGATCGGGAGGCGATGCAGCCGCATATCAGGGCTTTCGTTGACCGCGCCATTACGTTCACCACGTGCCCCGAGTGCGGCGGGACCAGGCTCGCTGAGGGAGCTCGCTCGTCGAGGATCAAGGGCAAGAACATCGCTGATGCCTGCGCCATGCAGATTAGCGATCTGGCCGGATGGGTCAGGAGCCTTGACCAGCCGTCGGTGACGCCACTCCTCCAAGCACTGCGAGACAACCTGGAGTCGTTCGTAGAGATCGGCCTTGGTTACCTTTCGCTCGACCGCCCGACCGGAACGCTGTCGGGTGGCGAGGCGCAGCGCACGAAGATGATCCGTCACCTCGGGTCATCGCTGACCGACGTGACCTACGTGTTCGACGAGCCGACGATCGGGCTCCATCCGCATGACATCGCGCGGATGAACGAGCTACTGCTGCAATTGCGCGACAAGGGCAACACGGTGCTAGTGGTCGAGCACAAGCCGGAGGCGATCGCGATTGCCGACCACGTCGTCGATCTCGGCCCCAATGCTGGTACCGGCGGTGGAAAGGTGGTGTTCGAGGGCACCGTCGACGGGCTGCGGGCCAGCGGCACGCTGACCGGGCGCCATCTGGATGACAGAGCTCGCTTGAAACAGTCGGTGCGGACACCCTCAGGAGCGCTGGAAGTGCGCGGCGCAACCACACACAACTTGAAAAACGTCGATGTCGACATTCCGCTCGGAGTGCTGGTTGTGGTGACCGGCGTAGCCGGCTCGGGAAAGAGCTCTCTAATCGACGGCTCGGTGTCGAAGCACGACGCAGTGGTGACAGTCGACCAGGGCGCGATTCGCGGTTCGCGACGGAGCAATCCGGCGACTTACACCGGACTCCTCGACCCGATCCGCAAGGCATTCGCGAAGGCCAACGGCGTGAAGCCTGCACTTTTCAGCGCCAACTCCGAGGGAGCCTGCCCTAACTGCAAGGGCACAGGTGTCATCTACACCGACCTTGCGATCATGGCCAGCATCGCCACTACCTGTGAGGAGTGCGAGGGAAAGCGATTCGACGCGGCTGTGCTGAAGTACCACCTCGGCGGCCGCGATATCAGCGAGGTGCTCGCTATGTCGGTGACCGAAGCCGAGGATTTCCTCGGCCACGGTGACGCGCACACCCCCGCCGCCCACAAGATTCTTCAGCACCTCGCCGATGTCGGGCTCGGCTACCTTGCCATCGGGCAACCGCTGACAACGCTTTCTGGCGGCGAACGGCAGCGAATTAAGCTGGCCACCCACATGGCTGAGAAGGGTGGCGCCTACGTGCTCGACGAGCCAACCAGCGGCCTGCATCTTGCCGATGTCGAGAATCTGCTCGGATTGCTCGACCGGCTCGTTGACTCCGGCAAATCCGTCATTGTCATCGAGCACCACCAGGCAGTCATGGCGCACGCCGACTGGATCATCGACCTTGGCCCCAGTGCTGGCCACGACGGTGGGCGGATCGTATTCGAAGGCACACCCGCAGACTTAGTTTCCGCCCGCTCCACTCTCACCGGCCAGCACCTCGCCGCCTACGTCGGCATGTGACCGGGCTTCACGGGCGCCTCGAAACCAGTTCCCGCTGGAAGAAGCCGACCTCCAGCTTGAGTAGATTTTCGGCGACCTCCTCCTGTGGCGTCATGTGCGTGACGTTGGCCAGCGGAACAAAGGTGTGTGGCCGCCCGGCGGCAGTCAACTCCGACGACAGCTTCAGGGAGTGAGCGACGACGACGTTGTCATCCGCGAAACCATGGATGATCATGAGTGGGCGCTCTAGTCCGGCCGCGAGCGGCAGCAGAGAACTCGCCTCGTAGTTGGCGGCGTCGGCCACCCCGTCCCCGAGGTAGCGCTCGGTGTAGGCACTGTCATAGAGGCGCCACTCGGTAACGGGGGCTCCGGCGACTGCCCCGTGGAAGATATCGGGCCGACGCAGCGCCGCCAGAGCGGCGAGGTAGCCCCCGAACGACCAGCCGGTGATCCCGACCTTCGTGAGATCGATGTCGCGTGGGAACTGGTGGGCCACTCCCCGCAGCGCATCAACTTGGTCTTGCAGGGGGAGCGATCCGAGGTCGCCGTTGATCGTTCGCTCCCAGGCCGGGCCACGCCCGGGGCTCCCGCGGCCGTCCGCGACGATCACCGCAAAGCCTTGGTTCGCGATCCACTGCGCTTCAGCGAAGGTGCGGCTGACCTCAATCACCCGTTGAGCGTGCGGCCCGCCATAGGGATTCATGATGACGGGCAGTCTGCGACTGCCGGGTTGATGGTCCTGCGGCCAGAGGACTACGGCATTCAAGTTGCGCTCGCCGACCGCGAGGAGTTGGGGGCGGATATCGATGGGTGGTTGCATCGCCAGTGACCGAACTGCCGTTAGCCGTAGCGGTGCGGGGACGCCTGGGCGCCAGTGCCACAGTTCCCGCCGCCATTCGGGGGAAGTTAGTGAGGCGCTCACGGTATAGAGGGTTCCGCCGCGGTAGGTACCGCTGTTCCAGCCCTCGGCCCTGGTGGGCGAGTGTTGCTGGCCCGCCGGATCAATGAACAGCAACGAACTGGCCGTCGCCCTCGCTTGGACGCTGAGCAGCAGTCCGTCACCGGTCGACCGAACGACGGCCGCAGCCTGGGTACCTGACGGCAGCTTTACCGGGGTTCCGTCGACTGCGATCGTCTCGGTTTCGCTGGTTTGGTGGGTTGTGACGAGCCGACCGAGCGAGTCCCAGGTGGGAGTTCCCGGCAGCACGGAAACCCACGCCGGGTCGCTGAAGCGCTCGATTTCGTGGGTCGACGCATCCGAGGCGTTCACCGAAAGGACGACGCCATTGCGCTGTAGCCGATCGAACAGCGTGACCAACGCAGGCCCGAAGGCGTTCCACCGCACCGAGACGAGGTACTCCCATCGATCGCGCTCCCAGCCAACTTCACGACGCTGACCGTCCAGACCAACTAGCCACAGCCGAACCGATGGATTCGGACGTCCCACCGCCGGGTAGCGAATAGATCGAGCTGGGACTGTCGGATCCGTGGGGTCGCTGATCGTCCACTCGTCAACGGGTGCGTCATCGAAGTCCTCAACCAGCAGCGCCGATCCATCGGGGGCCCACCAGAAGCCCCGAACTCGGTCGAACTCCTCAGCGGCGAGGAAATTGGCCAGGCCCCATGTCCGGGTCTCATTGTCTGGGGTCAGAAGACAGCGCTGCCCCGACCCGTCGATCTCAGCGACATACAGGCAGCGGTCAGCGACCCAGGCAAGTCGCTGCCCGGTGGGGTCTACTTGCGGGTCAATCGCAGGCCCCGTGAGTTCCAGAAGTTGGGCGTTCCGCCCGCCGCTACCGGAGGTTAACTGAACCACCCCGATAGCACCCGAAAGGGCGAATGCGGCAACGCTGAGCGCATCGTCGGTGCTGTAGCCGACAATGCCAGAACCAGACTCCCGCAGCCGCTCGCGTCGCGCGCGCTCGGCGACTGACAGCTGCTCGTCCCCGGCCAGGATCGAAGCAGGGTCTGCGGCAACCTCCGGTCGAAAGTCGGCCGTGACATCGGCCACCATCAACCGTTTGACGGGGTCGGTGGGACCGGTCGACTGGAGGAAGGCCACTCGTTGACCGTCCGGGGAAATCGTTAGGTCGCTTGGTGCTCCGAGCGTGAAGCGTCGGGTGCGAGCTTGCAGGCGCGGGAACGATTCGGTCACATGCGAATAGTGCCGCACGCGAAGTGTCGTTACCCTCCCACTATGAGCAATGACTCCGATCGCCGCATGATGCTGGTTCATGCCCACCCTGACGACGAAACCATCGGTTCTGGCGTGACGATGGCCAAGTATGTTGATGAGGGCGCGCAGGTCGCGCTCGTCACCTGCACTCTGGGGGAGGAGGGTGAGGTACTCGTTGCGGATCTCGCCCACATCGGGGTCAACGGCGAGGACCGGCTCGGCGACCATCGCATCAATGAGCTCGCTGATGCCATGAATACCCTGGGGGTCACCGATTGGCGCTTGCTGGGTGAACCGGGCAAGTATCGCGACAGCGGCATGATGGGGGAGCCGAGTAACGACCGCGAGGGTTGCTTCTGGCGGACCGACCTGCTGAAGGCTGCCGAAGACCTGGTTCCGGTGATTCGGTCGCAGCGACCGCATGTGCTGGTCACCTACGACGATTTCGGTGGTTATGGCCACCCCGACCATATTCAGGCCCATCGCACTGCGATGTATGGCGCCCAACTTGCCGCCGCACCAACGTTCCGACCGGATCTGGGGGAGGCGTGGGACGTCCCGAAGATCTACTGGACTGCCATTTCGAAATCAATGATCCGAGCGGGTGTTGAAGCGCTGCGGGCGAGCGGCGATACCAGCGAAATGGCGATGATGGATCCTGACGAAATCCCGTTCGGTGTTGACGATGAACTCGTCACGACGTTGATCGATGCCCGCGCGTACCTGCCGCAGAAGGTTGGCGCCATGCGGGCCTATCCGACTCAGATCAACATGGAAAGCGGATTCTTCTCGTTTGCCGAATTGCCCGACAGCCCGATGGGGATTGAACACTTCCGGCTGGTCAAGGGTCGGCTCGGAGAGCTCGACGAGTCCGGGCATGAGAGCGATTTGTTCTCGGGCGTGAACACCGCCTGATGCCGCAGCTACCGCTGACCGACGAATCCTTCCGCGAGGTTGCTGCACGGTACGCAACAGGCGTCGTCGTGGTGACGACGAAGGCCGATGGTTTCGACCATGCGATGACTGCAACCTCGTTCACGACTGTCTCTTTGGACCCAATGCTGGCCCTGGTCTGTGTGGAACAGGACACCCGCTTCCACGACGCCCTCTGTGGCGAGGAACGCGGCATTGGGCACCTCTGGGCCGTCAGCGTGCTCGCCGCGTCGGCTACTCCCACGGCTAGTTGGTTTGCCACCAAGGGGCGCCCGTTGCATGGGCAATTCGACCGGTACCCCCACACACGGGGTCCGCAAACCGATGCAGTCCTGTTGACTGAATCGCTGGCAACCATGGAACTGCGAACCGTCAACTCAGTTCCCAGCGGCGACCACACAATCGTTGTTGGTGAGGTTCTGGCGCTGTCGGTTTCGGAGGAGCTTGTTGACCGGACGCCTGCTGACGAAGATGGCTGGCCACTGGCATATTGGGCGCGGCGCTACCGCAATTTGGCGCACTAGCGGGCATACGATGGGCCGCGCTGACCTTCCCCCAGTGAATGCCGGGGCAGCCTGAGCTAGTGCCCGTTGACACAGGTACCAGAACTCCGGTTGCCGTCGTTAGTTGACGCCTGTTCGTGACTGGAGCTAATTCGTGTCGAGCCTGACATCACCCGACGAGGTCGTCGATGATGCCGGTGACGCGCGCGTTCGTCGGCGTCCTCCCGTTAGCAGCACTCAGCGGTCTGTCCGAATCGCGGTGCTTGCGGTGTTCTGGCTTGCCGCGGTCTTACTGACTCTCATTGCCATCGGCAGTGACAAGATCCCCGATGGAACCAGCGTAGCTGGAGTGGACGTCGGTGGACTCGACCGCCAAAGCGCCGTCAACAAGCTCAATGCGTCGTTCGCGCAGCAACTTCAGGCGCCGATGACTTTGAAGATCGCGCAGACCACCGCGAGGGTTCCCGCTGAGTCGCTCGGTGTCTCGGTGAACTACCCGGAGACCATCGACTCGGTTCTGACGAGTCGCTGGAACCCCTTTGACACCTGGCGTGAATGGCGCGGGGGCGGCGAAGGCGACCTCGTCTTCAATCTCGACAACTCGGCGTTCCAGAAGAAACTGGACGCGCTCTCGCAGCAATACAGCCAGGAGACCAAGGAACCGGAGATCACCTATTCCGGCACCACTGCGCAACTTTCCGATCCAGTTGTCGGAAAGACGATTGACCGAGATGCTGCTCCCGCGGCAGTTCTGGGCCGCTACCTGCGCGGCAAGGGTGCGATCGAAATGCCACTCACGGAACAGCAACCGCAGGTTTCGGCCGACAAGGCTCGTGAAGTGCTCGCAGGCCCAGCCAAGACGGCTGTCAGTCAACCGGTAACGATCAAGGTCGGCGATGCCTCGGCACAGGCAAGCCCGCAGGCCATTGCAAACTCGCTGACATTCCGTGTCAAGGACGGTGAACTGCGTCCAGTGATCGACGGAGCGTCGCTGCATGCATCGCTCGGTCCGGCGTTGGAGAAGGTCGATACCCAGGCCAAGGACGCCTCCTGGGACGTATCGAGTGGAAAGCCAGTGCTCGTACCGGCCCAGGCGGGTAATGGCGTCACTGACGAACACGTTGCGGACTCCGTTGTCAGCGTGCTCGACAAGCAGGGTGATGAGCGCCGCGTGGAGATGCCGCTTGGCCCGCTTGAGCCAAAGCTCACGACGGAAGACGCGGCCAAACTCAACATCACCGAGAAGGTTTCGAGTTTCACCCAGAAGTTCCCCTACGCCGCGTATCGCTACCAGAACATCGGGATGGCGGCAAAGAAGGTCAACAACACCCTGTTGAAACCGGGAGAGGTCTTCTCGATGAACGACAAGGTGGGTGAACGGACCAAGTCAAACGGGTTCACCAAGGGTTTCGTGGTTGGCGAAGGCGGGCGGTTCCGCGAGGACATGGGAGGCGGGGTTTCGACTGCCGCAACTACGCTCTGGACAGCCGCTTTCTATGCCGGTCTTGAGCGGGTTGAACAGGGATCTCACCTGATTTGGATCTCTCGCTATCGGCCGGGGCTAGAGGCTACCGTCGCCTGGGGTCAGCTTGACCTCAAGTTCAAGAATGACACTCCGAGCGGCATCCTGATCACAACCAAGATGACGAAGACCGGCTTGACCGTAGCGATGTGGGGCACCAAGCAGTACGACGAGATCCAGGCTGTCTCTGGACCTAAGCAAGGCGTCACTCCGTATACCAAGGAAGAGGCATCGGGACCCGATTGCGTGCCACAGGGTGGAGTTCCTGGCTTCTCGATCAATGTTGACCGGGTCTTCATCAAGGGCGGTCAGCAGGTCAACAAGCAGACGTTCACGACGTCGTACATCCCAGCGGCGCAAGTGTCCTGCGTGAAGGCGCCTGCGGCAGCGAAGCCGACGGCGGGCACGTCGACGGCAGCCGCGACAGCAAGACGCTGACCGGCTGCGCGTGGAGGGTGTCGGGTCCAGGGGGTTCGGTCGACCGATTTCCCCTGGCAGCGGGTCGCTCACCTGTGGCATTCTCGCCGTTGAGATACTCAGCCAACCAACAATTCCACCGGCAGGTGCCGAATTTCGGCGCTAAGGACAAAGGAGCGTCCAGCAGTGACGTACACGATCGCCCTTCCATGTGTTGATCTCAAGGACAAGGCCTGTATCGAGGAATGTCCGGTTGACTGCATCTACGAAGGCGAGCGGATGCTCTACATCCATCCGGATGAGTGTGTGGACTGCGGTGCGTGCGAGCCCGTGTGTCCGGTGGAGGCGATCTTCTACGAAGACGATGTGCCGGAGGAATGGAAGGACTACACGCCCGCGAACGCGGAGTTCTTCAACGACCTTGGTTCACCAGGTGGTGCCGCGAAGCTCGGCCTCATCGAGAAAGATGTCCCGCTGGTGACCGCACTCCCACCGCAAGAGCACGACGAGTAGTCTCAGTCCATCTGCTGCGGTGTCGATATCAGGGAGTCCGGCGATGGCGCAGATTGAGTTGCCGGATTTCCCCTGGGATCGTCTGGTTCCGCTGCGCGAGCGGGCGAATAGCGTCCCCGGCGGACTGTGTGACCTGTCGGTAGGAACCCCGGTTGACCGGGTGCCTGACGTCATTCAGCGTGCCCTAGCTTCGGCCGCAAATTCGCCGGGCTACCCGACCACTCACGGAACGCCTGAGTTGCGCGAGGCGATCACCAACTGGCTCGCACGGCGACTTGGAGTAACCGGTGTCAGTCCGGACGCGGTACTTCCCGCGATCGGCACAAAGGAGTTGATCGCAGGGTTACCGCGGCTGCTCGGATTGCAGTCCGGTCAGCAGGTCGTCATTCCGGAGACGGCGTACCCTACCTACGAAGTCGGCGCACTGCTCGCGAACGCCCGCCCGGTTCGCGCGGACTCGCTGACCCAGCTTGGTCCAACTAGTCCGGCGATGTTGTGGTTGAACTCCCCGTCGAACCCGACCGGCAGAGTCCTCGGAGTCGATCACTTGCGCAAGGTCGTGCAGTGGGCTCGCGAACGGGGTGTCACGGTTGTGAGCGATGAGTGCTACATCGAACTGGGCTGGACGGGAGATCGGCCACGGTCGATCCTTGACCCGGAGGTTTGCGGAAGGTCGCACGATGGCCTGCTAGCGGTGCATTCGCTTTCGAAGCGTTCAAACCTGGCGGGCTACCGGTTCGGATTCGTCGTCGGTGATCCGGTGATCGTCGCGCGTCTGTTGGAGGTTCGCAAACACTCCGGCTTCATGGTTCCCACACCAGTTCAAGCAGCCGCAGTTGCGGCGTATCAAGACGATTCCCACGTCGAAGCCCAGCGCGCAATCTATCGCCGTCGGCGCGAGGTACTTCTCCCAGCCCTGAAGGCGGCCGACTTCCGGATAGACGGATCAGACGCCGGTCTGTATCTGTGGGCGACACGAGGGGAACCGTGCATGACGACCGTCGGGTGGTTGGCGGAACGGGGAATCCTGGTTGCGCCCGGTGATTTTTACGGTCCGTTGGGAGCCGAGCATGTTCGAGTCGCGATCACTGCGAGCGACGAACGCGTCCATACGGCGAGCCAGCGGCTGCTAGCGGATTAGCGAGCCGCTAACGTAACGATTCGTGACCGCACCTTCTGAACCGTCAGCCCCCAACGACTCGGACACCTGGAAATACTCTGGCGGTGAGCTATCGTTACCGCGCGTTCCGGCCGTCGAGGGCGAAGACGGCTACAACATCTCAAAGTTACTCGCGACCACCCGCTCGGTGACCCTTGACCATGGCTTCGTCAATACGGCCTCCTGCACCTCGACCATCACGTACATCGATGGAGAAAAGGGGATCCTCCGTTATCGGGGCTACCCGATTGAACAGTTGGCTGCGCAGTCGACCTTCGTTGAGGTTGCCTACCTGCTGATCTACGGGGTGCTGCCGACCGCGAGCGAACTAGCTGATTTCGAATCCCAGTTGCGCATCCACACGCTCCTGCACGAAGACTTGAAGAACTTCTTCGACGGATTCCCTTCCGATGCCCACCCGATGCCAGTGTTATCGAGTGCGGTGAGTGCACTTTCGACGTTCTACCAGGACTCCTTGGATCCGTTTGATCCTGAACAGGTCGACATCACCACCATTCGGCTGCTGGCAAAGGTGCCGACAATCGCCGCCTATGCCCTACGCAAGTCTCTGGGGCAGCCGCTGCTCTACCCGGACAATGATCACGACTTGGTAGATGGGTTCCTGCGGATGACGTTCGGTTGGCCGGCCGAACCGTACGTCGCTGATCCAGCCATCACCAAGGCGCTCGATATGTTGTTGATCCTGCACGCGGATCACGAACAGAACTGCTCGACTTCCACTGTGCGAATGGTGGGCTCTGCCCACGCGAATCTGTTTGCGTCTGTCTCGGCTGGTATCAACGCCCTCTTTGGTCCACTGCATGGTGGTGCGAACCAGGCCGTCCTGGAGATGCTGCAGCAAATCCACGATTCCGATGACAGCGTAGACACGTTCATCAACCGGGTGAAGAACCGGGAGGACGGCGTGAAACTGATGGGGTTTGGCCACCGCGTCTACAAGAACTACGACCCGCGGGCGAAGATCGTCAAAGAGGCGACCGATCAGGTGCTCGCGACGCTCAACGTTGACGACCCGCTATTCGACATCGCGCGCAGGCTTGAGGAAGTGGCGCTATCGGATGATTTCTTCATCTCCCGCAAGCTGTACCCGAATGTGGACTTCTACACAGGGCTGACCTACCGGGCCATGGGATTCCCGGTGAAGATGTTCACGGTTCTCTTTGCCCTTGGTCGGTTGCCTGGCTGGATCGCCCAGTGGCGCGAGATGATCAACGATCCGGCTACCAGGATTGGGCGTCCGCGACAGGTCTACCAGGGCAGCCCAGAGCGGGATTTCGTGCCGATCGAGCAGCGCTAAGTGCCTTGTAGCCCAACAAGTTAGGCTGACAGGTGTCTCAGCGAGCAACGCGACCGTAACTCCACAAACATGGGGCGGTAACCGGTGTGCGGCATGCTCGTGCGATGAAGCACGACTCCGACTTGGAACAACACGACTTCGCAAATTGGGCGGTGAGGGACATCAGCACCGGAATCGACGCACCGACGTCCGCCGATGCCCCCGGTGATGGTGATGTCCGGGTGGGTGCTTATGAACCGACTCCTGGTGCCTACGACGAGATGTACGACGCGCAGGGCGGTGCACGCGAAGGCCTGGAGTCGCTTGACCGGGCGCTGAAGGAACTCGGCGACGAGGGGCTGCGCGACCGCGGCCGTCTGCGCGATGCTCACCTGTCTGCCCAAGGGATCACCTTCACCCTCTCCGGTCGGGAGCGCCCGCTTCCAATGGATCTGATCCCGCGAGTTGTGACCTCCACGGAATGGCGCGTTGTCAGCGAGGGGGTTGCCCAACGGATCAGAGCGTTGGAGGCCTTCCTGGCAGACGTCTACGACCGTGGGGACATCATGCGTGATGGCGTTGTCCCGAAGGCTCTGGTCACAAGCTCAAGTCACTACCACCGCCAGGCGCACGGAATCGTTCCCGCCAATGGGGTCCGGATCCATGTGGCCGGCGTCGATTTGGTCCGAGACGAAGAGGGAACCTTTCACGTACTCGAAGACAACCTGCGCTGCCCGTCCGGTGTCTCCTATGTGTTGGAAAATCGCCGAACTCTCGCGCACGTGGTTCCTGAGGTATTCACGGGCTATCGCGTATGTCCGGTCACGGAGTATCCAGAGCGGTTGTATCGCGCCCTCGCCGCTGCGGCACCACGCGATGTTCACGATCCGACGGTGGTGGTTCTGACTCCCGGCGTCTACAACTCCGCGCACTTCGAGCACGCGTTCCTTGCTCGGCGAATGGGAGCTGAGCTCGTCGAAGGTCGAGACCTGTTCTGTCGTGGCGGGTTCGTATACATGCGTACGACCCAGGGCCCACAACCGGTTCACGTCATCTACCGTCGCCTTGACGACGACTACCTCGACCCAGTTCAGTTTCGCGGCGACAGTGTTCTGGGTGTCCCGGGGTTACTCAATGCCGCCCGCGCAGGTGCAGTCACCATCGCGAACGGAGTGGGGAACGGGGTTGCCGACGACAAGGCGCTCTACCCGTTTGTTCCGAAGATCATCGAGTACTACCTGGGTGAGAAGGCGATCCTGCCGAATGTTCCGACCCACGACTTGCGCGATCCGGAGGTTCGCGCCCACGTTCTGGAACGCCTGGACAAGATGGTGATCAAGCCGGTCGATGGGTCCGGCGGTTACGGGCTTGTCATTGGGCCGAAGGCGACTGACGCTGAACTCGCGGAGGTTGCTGAAGCGATCAAGGCCGATCCGCGCTCCTGGATTGCCCAGCCAGTCGTCACCTTGTCGACGTCTCCGACTGTCGGAACGGGAGGGAAGGTTCAGCCACGCCACCTCGATCTGCGCCCGTTCGCGGTCAACGACGGCAAGAAGATCTGGGTACTGCCAGGTGGGCTGACGCGCGTCGCGATGACTGCAGGCAGCCTCGTCGTGAACTCCAGCCAAGGCGGTGGCTCAAAGGACACCTGGGTGCTTGCCGGAACTGGCGACGAAGAAGATGACGCCTTCTTGAGCGCAGAGGCCGTCTTGGAAGCACGTCGACTCAATCGTGGGCTCCCGACCGGTGGCCCGATTACTCCCCGCGTTTCCCTTCCGCACACGCATGAAGCCCGGATGCGCCAACAGGAGGAACAGCAGCAGCAGCAGAGTACGGATCCACTCGATGCGGATGTGCCCACAATGCCGGAGCCGTCATGCTGAGCCGCCTGGCCGAAAGCTTCTACTGGATCGGGCGCTACATCGAGCGAGCCGAGGCAACAACGCGCCTGCTTGCTGAGCATCACCAACTGCTCGTTGAGGACACCCGAGTGTTGCCGACTGATGGCTGCCGAGTTCTTCTCGATGCGCTGACCTTGGGTGAAGGCGAGGAAAACCAGATCAGCACCCCGCACGGATTGGTGCGGGCGGTCCTGGGTTCCCCGAGTGACCCCGGCACAATTGCCGGTTCAGCGACCGCCGCCCGTGAGAATGCGCGCGCAATCCGAGACGCGCTCTCCGGCGATGTCTACGAGGCGCTCAACAGCGTGCACTTGCGACTATCAGCAGCAACTGCCAGCGGAGTGGAACCGGTGAGTCCAGGTGTTCTGCTCAACGGCGTCCTTGAACGACTCGCAGTAGTCGCCGGAGTGCTGGACTGGACGAGTCCGCGTGACGAGGCGTGGGTGTTCATGCGTCTTGGTCGAGCCCTGGAACGAATCGACATGACGGCGAGGCTGCTCAAGGTTCGTCATGATCTGTTGTGGCCGGAAAGTGGACCAGCGACTGCCCTGCGCGCTGCGGGTGGACTACACGCGTTTCTTCGTGGCCGCCATCCACTGACCGGTGATCAAGTGCGCGCGTTCCTGGTTCTTGATCCCACCTTCCCTCGGTCGATGCTCGGTTGTGCCCTTGGGGCCGAACACGCCGCACGAGAGTTGGAATCGATGGGGTCGGTGACGTCCCACGGCGGCATTCTGCGCACGGTTGGCCTATTGAGAAGTGAACTTGAGTTTGTGCCCGCCGAACCTGATCCGGAGGTTGTGGATCGACTGGCTGATTACGGCTTGGTCAGCGCGAACGAGGCAGGCGCCGAAGTCAGAAACTCCTTCTTCGAGCAGATTGGCACGGTCGTATGGAGTCATTGATGACGTCGATATGTCGAGCCTGTGCTTGGGGACGCCCATGAGTTGGCGGCTTGAAGTAACCCACCACACCGGGTTGCGTTATAGCTCAGCAGTTGCCGTTTCGTTCAACGAGGCGCGCATGACGCCGGCGGACAACGCTGGCCAATTGCTCATCACTCATGAACTGAGTGTCAGTCCGTCAGCTCGAGTCTTTGGCTACACGGACTACTGGGGAACGCTGGTTGAGGCGTTTGACGTGCATGAGCCGCACACGACCCTGGAAGTCGTATCGCACAGTGTGGTTGACACCCCGGCGGTTACCGCGCGACCGGAAGGACTGGACTGGGATGCGATTGCAGGTTCGGCCATTCGCGATACGTGGTGCGAGTACCTGCGCGTTTCTGACTACGTCGACGATGCCGCTGCGGACTCGCTGCGGGTGGATGTTGTTGAACGGCTTCGCACTTTGTCCAGCCCGCGGCTGGCGGTCGATCAAGCGATGGCGGATGTTCAGAGCCGAATCCAGTACGCCAGCGGAACCACGTCGGTCTACACAACGGCGCACCAAGCCTGGGAGAGCGGAACAGGCGTCTGTCAAGACTTCACTCACGCGATGATTTCGCTGTTGCGCGCGGTGGGGATTCCGGCTCGCTACGTCAGCGGTTACCTGTACCCGAAGGAAGGCGAGATCGGCGAGAGCGTAACTGGAGAAAGCCATGCCTGGGTCGAAGCCTGGGATGGCGGCTGGTGGGCCTGCGATCCCACGAACGGCTCGGATGTCGGCGAGCGCCACACTGCAGTTGCGCGTGGGCGCGACTACGCCGATGTCAGCCCGCTCAAGGGTATCTATTCGGGTGGGGAATCAGAGGATCTCGGCGTTGAGGTCTCGTTGACTCGCTTACCTCGCTAAGCCGACCACTCGGACCTGACGGGGACTGCTAGGCAGCCGAAACAGCGGAAAGCAGTGCTGGGTTCGTGGGGAGTCGGGTGGGCTCTACGGGGAATGCGTGGCGAATGTCGAGTCCGGCATGTGTGAGTAGGTCCCAGAGCCCGGCATCCACAAACAGCGTGTCGTGGTCGGGCAGGGACCACCGGTTCTCGGGCCCAGTAACGCAGGATGCGTTGACCATTCGGAGCTGGGAAACCACGGCGCGGCGCTCTGCCTCAGGTAAGAAGGGCTGGGAACCACACAATGCAAGGACGCCGAGGTCACTAATGACTGCAGCCGTCAGGTGCGCGTCGGCATGAGCGACAGCGTTCAATTGCGTGAGATGCCCGATGTTGAGCAGGTCAAACGACCCGAGTAGCAGGCGCTTGTTCGCCATGAGATAAACCCCCCGTTGCGCGTCGGTCTGACGATCCAGACTTACGCGACTTCCCCTGTCCCAGTATCCGCTATCCACACCCGCCCCGACCACCATGTGGCGAAGTGAGTCTTGCCACGTCTGCTACTGCGGCTGTGACACCGCTTTGGCTTGGCGAAACCAAACCGGAAGCGCAGCCAGCAGGATCAACAGGTTTGCCAGGAACAGCAGCCCGTAGAGCCACCAGAACAGCCCTGTCCCCCACAGCACCAGCAACCAGCACAACACCCCGTAGTCACTTGGTAACCGAAGTAGCGACCGCAGCAGCGGCGCGTTGTTGCTTGGACGGTCGGGTGGCGCTGACGGTTCCAAGGTGGAACGGCGCAACAAGTCGACCAGTAGCCACGCGAAGAAGGCGACGACATTGACCGTGGTGAATCCGATGACGAGCGCTGCCACTCCGGGCGCGACAGCGCTGGTGTGCAGGATCAGCGAGAAGAGGATTGCACCGTGGAACAGAACCGTCTTCGCCATGTCGACGACGTGGTCAAGCCATTCCCCGGCCGGACCCCCAGTCTTCGTGAGGCGAGCGAGTTGCCCGTCGGCGCTGTCGAATGCGTATCCGAGCGCAAACAGCAGCGCCGCGATCACTCCAGTGACAACCGAGATTGGGCCGAAGGCGACAACCGCAATCCCGATTGCGGACAACGTGGCGCTTATGGCGGTGACGCCGTTCGGCGTCAATCGCAGGACGTATGCGGCAGCAGCGATTCGGCGGCCGACCGGACGATTGATGAACCTTGAGTAGGCGGGCGCACCGTAGGCCGATTTTTGGGCGGCCGAAAGCTGCGATACTGCGTCGCGATAGCGACTCACCGTTTCCTCCTTGTTGGGACCCAACGCGAATTCGAATCCCCGTGACTGACGTGCAGACCCCTCAACAGCGCGACGTCCTCGGTTAATGATGCCCGAATTCGCCACACGGAAACCGTGCGTCTTGTCACTTGTCCGTCGTGCGTCTGGTTCGAAGTGCACGACGGAAGACAGCAAAATGTTCGGCGGCGACGTTGCTCCAGTCACGTCGCGAAAGGTCCGGATGCGCTTCACGCGATTCGGAGGCGGCCCGGTTGGCCGCACCCTCCAGATCGCTGGCGGTGAGCTTCCCGTCATAGAGGTACACCCACTGCGGCCCAACCTCAGATTGGACGTCTCGCGTCACGTCGGTCGCGGGAACGAGCGCTGGACGGTCAAGGGACAGTGCAAGCAGCAGGGAGCTTGAGTTGTGCATGTTCTGGTGTGGAAGTACGACCAAGCTGCAGCGCCGCACTTCTGCAGCGAGTTGATCGTCGTCAACATGTCTGAGCATCAGCGTGATGCGTGGGTCGTCTGCTGCCAGCGACTCGATATCTTCCCCCAACTCCGGCGTTGAGGGTTCACCCATGACAACCAGATGCAGTTCCTCGCCCGCACAAGACCGGAAGGCGCTGACAAGCTCGGACACTCCCTTGTAAGGCCGAATGAGCCCGAAGTTTCCGATCCGACCCGGCTGTGCCGCAACATCTGGGACTTCTTCGAACCAGTCGAGGTAGTGGCCGAGCAGAATCGTCGTCGCATCGGCGCGCTCGCCGACCTCGGTGATCGGGTTGAGTCGAATCCAGGCGGTTGTCATGGCATTGAGCCGCGCGATCAGGCCTCCATCGATTCGTGATGGTTGCTCGTGCGGCGCGACATTGTGCATCGTTCGAACGATCGCTACGCGTCGCAGGCCCATTCGGACAAGCAGCAAGGTGAACAAGCCACGGCGGGCAATGCGACGGGTAAGGCGTGGGCTGGCCAGCAGTACTTCCGGCCAGTGAACGTGGAAGACGTTGTAGTTACCGAACAGCGCCTCTCGCCAGGAAAACGCTCGGACGTCCCCTGTTCGTTGTAGGGCTTCAAACAGCATGACGATGTAGGGATTGGAAACCTTCCGTGGGGTTTGGAACGATTCGAGTACATGGATCTGGGAGTCAGTCATCGATCGCCATGTGTTTCTCGGGGGACTCCCAGTAGGTCGGCGCGGCGATCTTGACAGTGGTCAAGGTGATTGCCAGCGCGAACATCACGTCTGGGAGGTTCTTGTAGATAGGCCCAAACGCCAGGTCCCACACGCCGAGGATCGCAAACAGGCAGATCAACCCGCTGGCCGTGCGGCTGCTCAGCCGGTCAATCAGGCAGAACCCCAGCGCCACGACCATGAGAATGCCCAGGGCGAATCCGAAGATCCCAAACGTCGCCCAGAGGTCGGCGACGATCGAGTGCAGCTTGACGTGTCCACCGAACATGTAGTTGTCGACGTACCCATTCTCGGTGTCCGTCCCGATAGCGCGCATTCCCGCCTTTGCGGCCCAGATGTCTGTCGAATCAGGGACGGTCCCGAGGCCAAAGCCCATTGGATGCTCCTGCATCAGCTGGGCAGTGCCAGCCCACTCTGGGCGCCCACCGATCAGCAACGATCCGCTGTCTTCGATCTGCTGGACGGTCCGCTGCTGGTTCGCTTGCCCCAGGTATCCCTGCACGAGCAGCGTGGTTCCGAGCGAATACAACGCAACGAGGGTGACGGCGATGAGGGCGAAAATCGTCACCTTGTTCATCCGCCGACCGCTACCCCGCGGTCGACGCTGCCACAGCACCAGGACTGCTGCGAGCAGGCAGAAGCCGAAGAAACTGCGAGAGTCGGCGAGCACACTGACGAGACCGAGCGCGAGCAGGCACCCGATGGTTGGTACGGCGGACTTGGCTCGCGAAGCCAGCGCCAACAAGATGACTGCCAGGGGCACCGAAAGCTGGTACTTCCATGGGTTCGCGGACGAGGGCGCCTCTTGCAGCATGCGCAGTAGGTAGCCGAGTCCGAACACCAGCGCGACTTGGAGCGTCGGTATCACCGTGCGTGCCCATAGCAGCAAGCCAAGCCCGCCAATGCCGGTGATGAATACGAGGACAAACTCAAGCGCGAGGGAGCTGTCGAAGATCCGGTCTCCTTGGAACTGGCTGAGCAGCGCCCCCCACAACAATGCAACTCCGGCGAGGATGGTGATGGGAACGGCAAAGCGGAAGTTGCGCAATGTGGAGATCCACACCGGCGCGAGGAACCCCACAACGATTGTTCCGGTTGTTAGTCCGGCAACGAGCGGTTGATTGATCCCCAGAAGGCCAACGGCGACGAGCGCAACAACGATCGCCATTTCCTTCTTGGGGTCGATGAACGCCCTCTGAGGAATCGATGGCTTTGCCGCGACGATTGTCTGCTGATTCATCGCTACCCTCCGCCTGCCTGGTTCGTACGGACTGGTTACTCAGCCTTCGTCTCGGCAGATTGTTGAGGTGCGTATTCGCCGTAGTAGCTCTTCTCGGCGGTTGCCGTCTTGTTGAGGATGAGGCCGAGGACGTGTCCTCCGGCCAGGGTCAGGCTCTCCAGGCCGCGATGCAGTTCCTGTCGTTTTGTTCGCTTAGCGTCAACGACCACCAACACCCCGTCAAGGCCGCGGCTCAGCACTGCCGCGTCACTTGCGGGCAGTAGTGGAGCACTGTCAAGAATCACCAGATCGCACTCTTGCCGCAGTTCAGCCAACAAGGCGTGCATTGGTTCGGAATCGAGGAGTTCGGCGGGATTCGGCGGGATTCGGCCCGCAGTGAGGACCCTGATTTGGCCACGACGCCAGTCCTGCAGCACCTCGCTTGCCCGTGCCCTGCCGGTCAGGACGCCGGACAGCCCGATTCCATCGTTGAGGCCGGTCAGCCGGGCGACGGAAGGTCGACGTAGGTCGGCGTCAACGACGATGACCCGCAGGTGCTGAGACAGTGCAACCGCAAGGTTCAGCGATGCCGTGGACTTACCCTCATCGGGAACGCACGATGTGACGACGATTGAGTGAACGGACTTCCCGTAGTTGAGGAAGCCGAAATTGGCACCAAGCCGACGGTATGCCTCGGCTTGAGCGGAATGGGCATCCTGATCAATGACAGGTCCGGAGGCAAGTGCCGAGTTGTACGGGATGTCACCGACGACAGGAACACTCGTCACCTGCTTGGCGACATCGGTGGAGCTCACCCGGTTGTTTGTTAACTCGCGGATAACGACGACGGCGGCTCCGAGAATCGCACCGATGATGAGGCCGATCGCGACATTGAGTTTGGTGTTCGGGAAGAACGCGTATTGCGGCACTTGAGCAGGCGCCACCGTCGAAACCCTCACCGATGCGGTCTTGGCGGCAGTTTCGCCCGCCGGTGACAGATTCGTGATTGCCGCGCTCATTTGGGTGCCGATCGCATTGGCGATTGCCGCCGCCTGTTGTGGCGAGGTGTCCGTCACGCTGACGTCCATCACGACGGTATCCAAGGGCACTGAGGTGGTGACTTGCTTGGATAGCTGCACAGAAGTCGTGTCAAGGTTCAACTGTTTGATGACTGGGTCAAGCACAACAGGCTGTTCGGCCAGCAGAGCGAATGAACGCACTTGGTTCTGTGCATACGTTGAGCCCTGAAGCAGTTGGGTGGTGGAGTCAGCGCCCGAGATGTAGAAGAACAACGTCGTCGTTGCCCGGTACTGCGGGGTTGCCAGCATGGAGAAGACTCCAGCGATGATCGCGGCTAGCAAAGCGAGGGCACCGATCAGCTTCCAGCCTTTGCGGAGCACATTGAAGTAGCGAGCAAGATCCATTCGCTCCTCCAGTTTCCCCTCGCAGGCTCAGCGCTTGGCGCTACGGCTCGGCACGGCGATGCTAACAGTGTGGCTTCGTCCAATGCTGAGCGCGCCAACCGCCGCCGTGCGCATGCAGACGCAGTCGGCTAACGAGAGAACCATGCCCATTTTTCGCTGTGGCCAACCATTAGAGCGTCGGTCAGTGATCGAGCTCTCAGGCCTTGGTCGCCGTAAGCGGACAGCACGTCGCGGGCGAGTCTCGCTCGTTCCACCTGTGGTTCGACGCCCGCGATAACTCCGTCCGCGCGTCCAGGGAACGAGTCGTGAGCCAACAGAATCACCCCAGGCGCGGCGGTGGATATCGCCTTTGCGACTCGCTGTTCGTGCGGCAACTCCTTCCAGTCCCAGAAGGTTCCGCTCCACATCACCGGGGTTACCCCGGCGCGGCGCAAGGCCCGCCAGGTCGAGATCGTCTGGGCGCCGTACGGAGGCCGCATCCATCGGACGCTTGTTCCGATGAGGTCCTCCAACTCCGCCTTGCCCGCCGCAGTTCGACTGGTCACCTCGCGGCCGGTGAACAATGTGAGGCGCTGATGGTCGACGCCGTGAAGCGCGATTTCGTGCCCTGCCGCCTTGACCTCGTGCAGCAAGCCGGGGTCTTGGCGGACCTTCGACATCAGCACGAAGAACGTGGCAGTCGCGTTGAACTCGTCGAGGACGTTGAGGATCTTCGGGGTGTGACGCGGGTCGGGGCCATCGTCGTACGAGAGGACGAATTGGCCAGGGGTTCCGGAAATCCGTTGGATGGATCCGACGGGAGCGGTCACCTGCCGGTAGAGGTTCCGTGCGAAGGCGCGTGAGGTCATAGCCGTTCGACACGTTCCTCAGCGTCGAGCACTGCGCGCGTATCAAAGATGGGCAGTCCACTGGTTTGGAGATGTTCCAGATCGAGCTGTTGATGCTGCTGCAGCAGCAGCGCCGCGTCGAATTGGCCAGCGTCAATTGCCTCGGCCAGGTCCTCAACTCGGGGGATCTGTTCACCATTGACGTTCCACGATGAAACGTAGGGATCCCAGTACGAGAGTTCGGCGCCCATGCCGAGGAGCCTGACGGCGATTGGTCGGGAAGGGCTCTCTCGGCTGTCGGCGACATTTGGTTTGTAGGTAACACCTAGTACCGCGATGCGCGACCCCTTAACCGAGAGTGACCGTTCGTTAAGAAGATCTTGCAGACGTCGGCACACATACCCCGGCATCGCGGAGTTGATGTCCTGCGCGAGTTCGACGAATCGGAACGTGTGCCCGAGGCGGCTTCGTACGTGATGGGACAGGTAGTTCGGGTCAATCGGAATGCAGTGACCCCCGACGCCTGGCCCTGGGTAGAACGGCTGAAAGCCGAAGGGCTTCGTCGCTGCGCATCGGATCGAGTCCCACAAGTCGATGTCCAATTCGTGGCTGAGGAGCGCCAGTTCATTGACCAGTGCGATGTTCACATGTCGATAGGTGTTCTCCAACAACTTGGCGAGTTCAGCCTCGCGCGCACCTCGGGCAACCACGACGGTGTCGCAGAACCGCGCGTAGAAGTCATGAGCCGCATCGCTGGAAGCCTCGTCGACGCCGCCGACAACTTTTGGTGTGTTGGTGATGCCGTACTTCGCGTTACCCGGGTCAACCCGTTCGGGAGAGAACGCCAGCTTGACTTCGGCGGGAACCTGTAGACCCGATTCAGCGAGGATTGGTCCGACGACCTCTTCGGTCGTGCCTGGGTAGGTCGTCGACTCGAGGACCACGAGGTCTCCGTGGTTCAGATGTGGAATCAGCGCACGGGCCGCTGATTTGACCGCAGTCAAGTCGGGCCCTTGATCGGCAGCCAGCGGTGTCGGAACGCAGATGATGAAGGTGCTGCATTCGTCCAACCGTGCGGGGTCGGTCGTCGGTTCGAATCCATCGGCCACCATCGCCTGGATTCCAGCATCGTCAATGTCGGAGATCGTTGACCTACCGGCCTTGAGTTCGGCAACCACCCGTTTGTTGATGTCAAACCCCACGATGGGAATCCCAGCCCTGACCGCTGCCTGAGCCAGTGGCAGCCCGACATACCCAAGCCCAACGATTGCGGCTGGTGCGGACATTGTCATGTGGGTTCCTCCCCCTGGCTGTCTAAGACCTCTTGAGCACACCGTAGGCATCTTGCGCCTACCTCGCACATCGGCCCCTCGTCGGACCGTTCACCCATATGGCCGGCTCAAGCTGGGCCGGTCACGCGCCGATGCATCCGGGGTAAAACTCACGCTTCTGGGTTAGTCCCGTGGAGGTTGGCGCACATGTTCCACCGGTCGTACTTTGGCACGGCCGTTGTTAGCGCATCGGTCGGAGCACTCGTCATCGGTGCATTGGTTGCAGGGCCTGTTGAGGCCGCAACCGGCACAGTCATTGTCAAGGACGACTTCAGTCGCACCGTCAGCAGCGGCCTGGGCTCGGCCACTACCGGTGGCGCCTACACCGTTCCCGAACCAAAGAACGTGAGTGTCAACGGCTCCCAAGCAGTGTTGGGTTTGTCGGCATCGGTATCGCGTTCCGCGTTGGTTGGTCCTAGTGATGCGGCAAATGTCGACGCCACAAACAGCTTCGGAATCAGTGCGCTGCCCAGTGCCGGTTCGGTCTACTTGAGCCAGATGCTGCGCACGACCTCCAACGGGGCGCACTACGGGTCCCGTTTGCGGATCACGCCCGACAAGAAGATTTCGCTGGGCTTCCGGTCGGTCAGTTCGTCGAGTGCGGCGACGACAATTGGCAGCGACATCACGCTTCCCTTCACGATGGCCGCCAGTACACGCATCATGTTGCGGTCACAGGTTGAGGGCACCGCCCTGCGCGCCAAGGCGTGGGCGAAGGGCAGTACCGAACCTTCCAGCTGGCAAGTCACGACAACATCTGCCGCTCTGCCAGATGCGGGTCGGACGGGGTTCTGGGCCTACCTGGGTGGTGGCACCAACTCGATGAACGTCACCGTTGATGACCTGTCTGTCTCCTCCCTGACGCCAGCGAATGTGTTGCCGACGGCGGCGTTCACGGAGTCGGTGACTGATCTGGCGGTGGCGTTTGATGCGTCCGGGTCGAGTGATTCTGATGGGACGATCGCCACATACGCGTGGGACTTTGGGGACGGCACGACTGGGTCCGGCAAGACACCAGCGAAGTCATATGCCGCGGCCGGGACCTATGCGGTCAAGCTGACAGTCACCGATAACCGTGGCGGTTCGGCCACGGTTACCCGGCAGGTGACGGCGATCGCCGCGAATGTGTTGCCGACGGCGGCGTT
>WBZO01000599.1_pt1 | contig 71331 bp, 146 predicted proteins | sample 5204261 | NCBI WGS metagenome assembly WBZO01 (sample SAMN12412400, study PRJNA552823) | activated sludge metagenome | isolation source: activated sludge from anammox sidestream of wastewater treatment plant... | place: USA: North Carolina | collected 2017-09
AAGCCTCACCGAAACATCAATAAATCATCAACACCTTATCAACTATGGAATGGGAAAGGGCCGGTTGTGACGCCGGCCCGATCGGTAGGTCAGTGGGAAAGAGAGGGTTAGGTGCGAACAGAGAATTAGAGATGGGCCAGCTGAAAGACCTATTCCTTCAGCTGGCACCATCGGTTAGTTAGTCTTCGTCAATCTCACTTTCATCTTCTGGAATTGCACTCGTATCTTCAAGCTCTTGGTTGAGACGCTCAATGAATGCAGTTGTTGAATCATCCACCTTACTGCTAGAGAGATTATCGTGAACATCTCTGATAGCATTCTTAAAGACAACTGCTTCGCGCTCAGTCATGACCAACCCAACCATCTTGATCTCTTTGATTTGCATTACGTATATCTCCATTTTTCCTAATGAAGTTAAAATGTTATTCGTCGTCTTCGTTTGCTTCGTCTTCGTTCTCTTCGTCTTCTCCCTCTTCCTTCTCTTCCTTCTCAGTAAGAAGTTCTTCCATCGTAGCTTCGACTAACGACTTATAAACTTCTTTTTGTTTCTTCACATTTGGTGTTATCTCTGATGCGGCTTCCTCAATTTCCTCTCTCCATTCAGCCGCAAAGTTTGCAGCGGCTGCTTCGACTTCTTTCTGGATCTTACCCATTCTACAACTCTCCTTTATAGTCTTTCAATTTGAGTAAACGCCGCAATCGAGATATTTCTTTTTGTAATTGTCGTATTTTGTTTTTTATACCATCCTTTGTGATGTGTTTGTGTTTCGTAAACTCCTTCTTCACCCAACTCACATGTGCACCTCCTTTCGAATTTGATACACGCACATCCTCTCACATAGCATCTACTTATGTGCGTTATTTGTAGATGCCCACACTTGCATCTGTCAACTTGCTTCGGCACTGCCACGAAACCTCCTTTCGTTGTTAAGTTGGTATTATCAAATTATTATATATAATTTTATATTAAATGTACATAACTTTTTCGTCCGCGCGCCGTTACTTATCCATTGCGATAGTTCCGGTAAATGGATGCACATGTTCACCTTTCTCTTCCTCATCCTTCCACAATTCATCTGGATCGAACTTTCCATTGCAATTCCAATCGAACCAATAAAACAATGGATGCTCATCCGCGATAATGGCATCGGTATCGTCGTACTTCTCCATTCCAATGGTCGGTACATGTCTTGCGGTCATGTAATTTACTTTGTCGTTGTTATCAATGGAATACTCTCGGAAGTACATACCGATATCATTATCGACGTATTCTTTGGTGAGATATTGTTCTGGTGGTTCAGCTGGCAGATTTGTGACGAGCCATCCTAATAGGAAAAATATCTTAACGTCCACATCATCACCTCCTCCATTCGAAGTGATTAGCGTCCCATCCTATTTTTGTCGCGTAATCTTCTTTCTTAACTCCGAATCGTCCTCCCCAAATTCCTCCTTGCTTCTCCCAATATTCACCATACTTACGATAACCTTCTTCCGTAACCAATGTCCCGTTTTGCATGAGAATCAAGTCAGCTGCGATACGGTCATTGTGTGCGCCATACTTTACTTTTGTTTTGCCATTGAACAACAACAATTCTTGGTATGACATCTTCCGAGAAGATTCCGGTAAGTTGAGAGGATCTGTTGACCTCCAAACGTCTCCAAACCGAACGCCAATACCATCACCATCCATCATGATAATGAGTTTAGCAAGCTCGATTGAAAACTTCATTTGGAGATCAACAAGTCCCATGGCATCTCCTTAGTTTCGCCCAACCATTACAAGTCCAATTGCAGCGAGTGCAGCAAATCCTATGCCCATACCAGCTGGCGTCGACACTGTATCAAGCGTCTGATACATAATGTAGTTGCCATAGACGCTCTGCACGTAAGCATTGTTATTATATACGCCACTCTCATTCTTCCGCGCTGAACCAGCATTATACGCAGCAATCGCATCCATAATGTTGCCATTATATCTTTTCAATTGCTGCGCGAGATACTTAGTCCCAGCTTCTATGTTGACCGATGGGTTTGTCAATTGCGTAATGGTAAGACCACTATTGCTTAACGTTTCCTTTGCGGTCGCAAGCATAACTTGCATAAGGCCCCATGAAGCATCAGTCTTGTGCGCTTCAAAACGACTTGCATTAATGTTCCAGTTGCTCTCAACCTTAATGGTCGCCTTGATAAGTGCAGCTGGCACGTTATACTTCAGCGCCATTGCATCTATCAACGTGCTTAAAGATGCAGCCGATACTGTAACAGCGCCAAGCATTAGAACCTCCTAAAGCGTTCAGCAAGCTTATTCCCAAACTCCAACATGATGTTCATGCCATCCATCATCTCATCAATGTTCTCGATCATTTGATTCATCTTATCTCGAGCTTGTTTTTGATTTGACGGTTGGACAACAACCTCTGTTTGGCGTTTGGATTGTGCTTGCTTCTCTTCCTTGTATTCGTATTCGGCATATGGATCCATGTCTTGGACAAAGACACCATCCACTTCCTTCATGTTAATTTCCATGACGACCTCACAGCGTCAATTTACTCTCATTCACCTTCTCTGCCGCTTTCTCTGCCAACGCTGACAGGTATTGGATCATCACATCCGTAATCACACTCTGCAACAATTTAATCGTCGCATCTGGCGGTAATTGCGATTGTATATTGACTTGATGTGAATCGTTCACCGTTAATGTGAGCACATTCACTGCCATCGGATTTACAATCGCACTACCGCCACCCATTTGATGTACAGCGCCCATTGTACTACCCTCCTCAATTGACTATCGTTTCTTTGACGTGATCATGAATACAGCAGCGAGCCCAATGCCTCCAATTAGTAATGGAGTTCCCCAATTATCCAAAAATCCTGGTTGCTGCTGATATTGCTGTGGAACGCTATTTGCCACAGCTTGTGCTTGCTGTACTGACGCAGCCATTTGCTGAGCTGCTGTTGCACCTTGCTTGGCTTGATTATACAACTTCACTTGATCGTACACTTGCGTGCCGGCTTTCACACCTGCTGCCACAACATTTGAAATGTTCTCGAACATTCCACCTTTGTCGAAGAATCCTGGATCTTCACCAAGATTCGTGTGTCCATGTGCGTACATTATTCCTCCTTCTTCTTTTCGTTCTTTGCGGATTGATAGCGGAAGTAGAGGACACCAACACCAAGGATGACGTCAACTGCTGACGACAACAATTCATTTGGCACGTCCACGTCAAATGCTTGTTTTGCAATTTGGTGGATGATAATACCTGCACCCATCAAATAGGTGCGTAATCCAACAAGCGTTGGTGTCTTCTGATCCTCGTCCATGTGTCCTCCTATTTCTTAAGTAAAAACCACGCCGCTAATCCAGCGACCGCGACTCCACCAAGAATTAAAGGCATGTTGCTACCACTCACATTTGCCGTCATCTGATTCGTATACGCTTGCACAGTCGCCATTGCTGATTGCGCCTTCTGATCTTCACGTCTCTGCATCGCCGTGAGTACAGACGTACCAGCCGAACTGATCTGATTAATCGCATTGGTCAAGAAACCAAGTGGATCACGATTTACGTTCTCAGTCGTTCCAGTTGCAGGCGCTTCTCCTAATCCCAACTGCTCAGCACTCGGTACTTGATGGAAATATGCACCAAGCTTTTCAGCGTTCTCAACCTTGATGTCACGGTTCCAAACAGCTCGACGCCTATTCAACACTTTGCTTTCAGCCAATGGTTTCAACTTATTCACTGCAGATAGAGGACCGACACCTGTTTCTTGATAAAACCATGGACGTACTCGCACTGGTGCAGCGCGCTTGACTAACTTAGGATTTTTGAAACTAATTCCTGGCGTGTAGAGAATATCACCCAAGCTCATGGTTACCTCCAATATAGATACGCTAATAGCACAACTCCACCAATTGCGATCATTCCAATGGTCTGACTGTTATCACCTTCAACCGCCATGTTCGCCATCTCTTGCGCGCCTTCTGGGCCAGTTGGTAGCATCATGCCACCACCACCTCCTCCAGGCATCATTGGTGTTCCACCACTGAAATCGCCATACGACGCAGGTAGGAAGCCATAACCACCATTTGGTAATGGCACACCAACTTGAGTACCTGGTCCAGCAATGATAATGGGCGCTCCACCAGGCATCATCTGTCCACTACCAGCGTCTTGTGGCGCAACACCTCCTCCACCAGTTACTGCACCCATGATTGGCTTGGCTGCCGTTAACAATTGAGATCCAGTTGTTAAAGCTTTTCCAAGCGTACTGAATGCACTACTAATACCACTCCCAATTTGCGAGAGCAATGATGGCGCACTTGCGCCGAGTAATGGTGTACCTGCTGCTGGCACAGATGCAAATGCGCCAGTAATTGGTGATGTTGCGAACAACCCAGTTGACGACGGTACTGCCACACTTGGCACAGCACTTCCAGTCATCCGTGCAATGTTTGCAGTCTGTAATGTTGGATTAGACAACAGACTTGTCGATGTCGGTACAGCACTTGAACCTGCAGGTGCTACAGCGCCAGCACCAGCTGTTGTCGCACCACTTGCACCAAATCCCATGGTTCCAGTTAATGCGCCAGCGCCAATTGTTGCAACAGCGGCAGCTTCAATACCAGCACCAATGTTTCCAACCGTACGCATGGTATTGCTATTGAAGAATTTATCTGTATTCACCAATCCCAATGTTGAGAAGTTGGTGAAGCCTTGCATTGCATTACGTACTTGTCCACCACTAAATGGTACGTAAAACCGATTCTTATTTGGATCGTAGATTCCTGCTGTTAACAACTTAACGGTGCCAGATCCAAAGTTTTTCAAAATATCAAGAAAATCACCAAGACCATCACCACTTAATGGTGCACGTTGCGATGGCAATGCAAGCGATCTGCCGTTCGTCACGCGACCACGATTAACTCGGCGATGTACGATTTGTTGCTGTGGCACTGTAGCGTACATTGATTACCTCGTTTTCTTTTTCTCTTGCTCAGTTAACCATGGTTTATCTTGCAAATCGTGTAAGACTCCATCACCATATTTCTTTGACATTTTCCAACCAGCTCTTGCACCTTCACCATAGACAAAGTTGAGCAACGCATTCATGCGAAATTGCTCAGATTGGATGAGTTCCATTTTCAATTGGTTGTCATCCATCTTCTTCTGGTTTTCATCCATCTTCCTTTGATTTTCTTCTAACTTTGCGTGTATACCTTCAACATCTTTCTGGATTATCTTTACATCGCCCTTTAGGAGCGAGTAACTTGTTGTCACACCCACAATGATTGAGCCAATGGTGATCAGCTCACCGATCGTGAATGCCATTTTGTCCAATGCCATGGCATCTCCTTCTGCCCACGATCAACCTTTCTTGGATTCCTTTGGCTGGTCATTTACGTGTTGCATCTCAAGTATCTTGACACGCTCATGTAAATGCCCAACAGCACTTGTCATCACAAACGCCCAGTTTGCAATCAACCCAACGATTGCAACACTTACAAGAATACATGCAGTTAAAAATGCGACCCTCATCGCCTTTTCCATTGTACCCTCTTTAATTATTCGCGATCTTAGTTCGCGTTCCGTTTTTGCCAACCACGTAAAGACCATCACCACCAACATACAAATAGAAGCCTTGACCAGGAGTTGCAGGCGTATTAGGTTGTGGGCCAATCCATAATCCGCCACGATCTATTTGAAATAGCTCGACTGGCGTTATGCCAACCGAGAAACGAACATACGAATTTGAATTTGACCTAAAATGCATTCCACGACACGGGCTTTCTGCAACCATCCCAGTTTCTCCAGGAAGGAAGTTTGAGCCATCACTAAACGTTGAACCAGCCACGATTACATCACCATAACAATTACCATCATTCTTCACTCGCACTTCCGCTAGTCCATTTGAATTTGAATTTGAGACAATCCATTCATAATGAACTCCGCTGTACACGTCCAAAAATCCAACGAGTACAAGACATAATAGTCCCAAGATTGCGGCTTGCTTTTTCATGATCACCTCTAGTTGATGCGATATGGTACCACAACAAGCTTCCAGTTAGCCGCCGTCAATGAGATTGCACCAGCTGGCGTGGTTTTATTTACCGCAGCAAGTGCAGAACTATTGGCAAGGATTACCGTATTGGTTGCATCCCATTCAACGTGCCATCCATTAGTGCTACCAGTATCGACAAGACTAATGCGATCTCCAATGCTGTATCCTTGCTCAGCGGTTAAACATTCAGCATACGCAATCACAAATGCTGGTGTTGCGCCTAACCCATGTGCTACTGTTGACTTTGTATTTGCAGCAAATGGGCTCATTGTATTTGACGTACCAGCTGTGATTGTTCCAGTCGTAGAACCAGATGAGTTAATCACAAGCGAACTGGCGTGTACCTCAACCCAACTGACGAGCAACCATGCAATGAGCGCATACTTCAACCACTTCATTTTCCACCTCCACTAGTTCCATGCAGTGACGCTGAATGTCTGCGTTCCAGAACCAGCAATCACTGATACTGATGTGAGCGCAATGTCATCGATAATGAGTGCAGTACCAGCCGCAATGCGAGCGTTACCAGCTGTGTTGGCTGCTGGACATGCAGCTGTACCACCTGCCCAATTAAGACAGATATCATCAGTGTTGCCAGTTGGCGTTGTAATCATTATCTTTCGTGACGTGAAACCAAACGCCAAGTTTACTGATGTTGTAGTAATGTTAGCACGTTTCACATTGAAGTTGCTTGTACCAACCGTTTTCTTTTCAACCAACGCACCATTGGTCGTTGTACCACGCCAACGATCCCATGTCGTTCCATTGTAGACCATGTTGCCAGCTGCTTGCAAACCAGTTGCGGCAAGCGCATCAGCCGTTGCTGAACGCACACGATCCCATGTTGTACCGTTATATGCCATGGTTCCTGATGCCAATAAGCCTGTTGCCGCTAATGCATCAGCTGTAGACGATCTCATCCTATCCCATGTCGTACCATTGAAAATACCAACCAACGACCAATCACCTTGGAATGTGGTTGGGTTAGCAAATGCGTCTGATGGTGTTTGACTGGATCCAGGCATTCGAGTGACGTCAACGTCTAGACCATTCGTTGTATCTCCACGTGCACGATCAAAATTCGTACCGTCATAGAAGTACAATTGACTGGCAAGCACACCACCTGTGAGGTTATCTCCAGCTGATGCGTCCTTAACATTGTTCCATACCGTTGACGATTGAGCGACAGCGAGACCAGAAATCGTATTGACTGCGGAATATGTGGCTAACGTTCCACCAGCAATGATGGCAGATGCAAGGCCTAACCACATCATGCCTTGCAATAGTTTTGATTTAGCATCTCGCCATCGATCACTCATTGCTCACTCCTCCTCTAATTATATGGACACCATTATCTTCTTGCTCATGCGGATCGATTAAACGGTGGCCGATTTTTGCGAGTGTCAGAAAAATGATAATGATGCACAACACAATGAAAAACTTTTTGAACGACATATGTTGCCACTTTCGCCATACGACCAGCCAACCTTACAGTCAGCTGGCCGTACATGCACCTCATTATAATTCAAATATCTTCATGGGCAATGATGCACCAGCAACTGCCCACAATTCAACGTTTTCTTTCAAGAAGAATCGTTGAGATTGTCCATTCAGCAATGGGAAACCAGAAGTCGTTGTAACGCCTGGTCCTCCAATGTAAATGGTTTGAGAGATACCTGAACTTGTGCCGATGAGACCATTCTTCAGTACGTATCCAACCGAGAATGTTACGTCACCAGCTGTAATGGCCCATCGTACTCTTGCGTCTGTCGCAATACCTATTGATCCAACGTTCGAGTAAAAGGTCCCAGTTGCAACTGCCGCTGAAACCAAATTCTGAACATCGAACCACGTTGCTGAAACTGGATCCAATGCTTGCAATACAACGTCAATGGATGCACCACCAGAGACTGCCGTGATATTCACAAAGAAGTGGCCTTCCATGTAGTTGGCCACACCAAGTGAAGATGAATTTCCGGTTAAGTCTGCTGTTGCCGTACCTCTTGACGCTGATGCAAGTAACGTACCAGCTGCAGTGGCACCTGTCAGCTCATTTGGATTGAGAAGAATGTATCCTCTCAAAAATTGAGCATTAATGATTTGCTGTGGCGTTGTGGTAATCGTTACCGTTCGACCAAGCAAACCTCTTGACAGGACCATTGTTGAGGACAGGATTCCAGTATCGATCGAAATCCTTCTCAACAATTCGTCAGTCATCGATAATGGTACACCACCAGGAGCAAGTGTACCATCAGGATTTCTGACATATTCTTCAATGAGTCGCGGTAGCAAGTCTACCGGCACAGCATCATACGGTAAAGATTGAGGGCCATTGCTCAACTCATCGACTGAGCTAATGATCTCAATGTCTCCTACGCCTTGACGCCGCCTTCCTCTTGGTCCAACAGAATGGATTGGTCCTCGACGAAGATCAGCCGGTACAGCTCGTTCAGGTAACGAGCTAGGTCCATAGCCGCGTTTCGGCCAGCTTGGTGTAGGCACGGTGGACCTCCTTCATTAATACAGCTTTTCTCCGCTGAAGGTTAACGTCAACGTATTCGACGCACCGCTAAGATCTTGCGCGGAAATGTTGATCACAGAACCGCGATAGATGAAGCGTGGCGCTGGAAGAATATTCGGGAATTGTGCGTTCCCAAATAAATTGTCAATGTGAACTGACGAACTCATCCATTGACGATCCGTTGCACTATCCTTCAACGTAATCAACGCTGGACCCGTTCTTGTTGCCGTCAATCGGCGGATCAAGAAGTGAGAGTCAATGTTGATGGTAATGTTGGATGATGCTGTCGCATTTGCACCCAACGTTAATGTTGTCGCATATTCAAAATACGGAGTTGACTTCCACTCTTCATCCCAAGGTGCTTTACCTTTTCGAAGCTTCGCACCATGGAATGCATGACGAATAGAGTTCGTCGCACCAGAGAAATCAGCAAACGAAGCCGTGAAGTTCGTTGACGCTCGAATTAAGAACGGTCGCGTCAACACATACGGCAAGAAGTTGTTTGGATGGATACCAACATCCACAACTCCTGTCGTAAACAGGATCGTTCCACTTACGCAACGAAGATCAAGGCCTTGATTCTGCAAGAATCTGCCATAGGCATCATCACGGTATTGGACAAGAATACGGCTATCCGTTGCAATGTGTGACCTCTTCATAACTTCGAAATCCGCGTCAGTATCAAATCTCGTGACGGTATCAGTGTAGACTGGTGACGCAAGACTGCCACCCGTCAAGCTTGTGTTGACGAAACTATATACAAAATATTCTTTCCAAGCCATGATGCCTCCATTGGCAGGAGTTAAGGTTTAATGCCTGGTTTTTACGGAACCAGGCGAAACCGTCAGACTTTACTGATATTGGCTGATTCGCACAACCAATAGTAGACGCATCCGACTATTAGGTCGGGCGGCGCATATACGCATGGAGCATCAAGTAGATGTCCATCGTCTCGTTGATCGGAGGAGAATTGTCACAGTTCAGAGCCACTGTGAAGTTCTCATACGGATTGATCGTGATCGGGATCGGGAACTTGTACATCGGCACGTTCTGACCACCACCGCCAGCAGTCGCGTTCTGCGAGTTGGCAGTCGTCGCCACGATCGGATTCATTTCCGGAATGCAAACCATCGGAAGGAAAATGATATCCTTGTCGACGATGCGGAACTGCAGGTACGAACCACCGCGAATGATTTCGCGATCGCGAGCAACCGCAGTCGCCGCAGGAGTGGCACTCAAGAAAGCCACTGACACACCAACGACCTTGAACATCTTGGTCGGAACGACGTTCGAGTTCTCGATGTTGGTATCACGGAAAGACTTCACCTTGGCAGCCGCCGTCCAAACACCAGCAGTTTCGGTGTTCAGCAACGTAGCGGACTGACCACGAGCGGAAGAGAAGAAACCCAGCGCCGAGGTACCAGCAGCCGGATAATTGACTCGATCATACAGCGGCTGCCAGAGATCTTCCGGCAACTCTGCCCTCTGCGTACGGTACGCTTGCGCTTTCATTGGATCGCCAGCCATAATGCAACTCCTTTAATTGAGATAGGTTAGGCCACAATGGGCACTTTGAAGAACACCGCGCTAGTCAATGACTAGGTCGTGGTGTGATAGGAACCGTATTGACCATCATACGGATAGGAACCGATCTCTCCCAACGGGAAAGCCTGGACTCCACCAGCATCAGGATACGCGCTCATCGCATTCGGGAACGCGTTCACCTGAGAATCGCTGCCTTCATTGTAGCCATCATACTGATAGCCCAATCCGGCAACGGCAACTCCAGGAACCATCGGCAACACATACTGCTTCAACAGGTCATACGCGACCAAGCTGACACCGACAACGGTCCAGACTTTCGCATACTCCTGATTGAAGAACTTGTTCACGGCCATTCCACCAAGGAATGCCACGCCAAGTCGCGCGCCCAATTGACCCCATGGTCCCAACGTATTCACGAATGGGATCATCGGAGGCACGATACCGGCAGCAATGGCCGAAGCTCCGCCAACTAAAGCCAGCGGCGCCCAGCTCTTGACGTTGAGAGCACCTTTCAACCCAGTCGTAACTGGGTTCTTTCGACGGTGAAAGTAATGCATTGGATTTCCTCCTACTGTGATTAATGTTTCTCCTACTGGGTTTCGACGCCGCCTTTTGTGTTTGTGATAACTGGATCGATGCAGCGATCCAACCGCCCCAACTCTCTTGAGCTTTCCTGCTCTTTTGGGCGGATTAACTAGGAACGGTTCTTTCATATGGCCTCCTTACTTATTGGTAATCAAACATCTTCCAAAGGCGCTTACCTCGTTTGGAGCGGATAACGAGATCGCCTTCTTTCAATTTGACCGGACCACCTTTTTGGACGCCATATACTGCCGAACCCTTCTTGAATTTGTGTTTGAAAGGTTGGCGTGGCCATAGGGACTTGGCTCCCTTCCTCGCAAACACAGCCTCGATATTTTCATATATCTCAACAAGTCGAGGAGCTTGTCGAGTTTTCCGTTTGCGTCTTGCCATCTTAGCCTACTTTCAGTAGACGTTTAGATCTGTTAATTTCGCGCTCCACTTTCTTTGCAAACTGCTTTTCAAACTTCTCCACCATTCGATCGAATTGTGAAGAACCCTTTTTCTTTGCCTTCCTCATATGTCACCTTATTGTGGTGCAGCTGGCGCCAACTTATCGATCTGCTTGACAAGCACTTGAGAATTTGGAGACGCGTTCCCGGTCTCATCATATGCAACTGCCCAAAACTGAAACACGTTCTTGACTGCGTCATTGATTGGCACAACAAATTTAATTGTCTTCGTGCCACCGCCTGTTTTGGCCGATGCTGGTTCGTCATGTGCCTTCACCTCAGCACCATTGTTCACCTTGTAAAAGATGCTGACCTTGGCTAAGTCATCTAACGCCGTACCGTCAGTGTTCTTCGTCGGCTCCTGATAAGTATACGTTACCTCAGTCCCGGTAATGTTGACGTCCAATACCGCATGCGCTTCAACTGCAAATAACAAACCAACGACCATGCACAATGCCAATAACACGCGTTTCATAGCCGCCTCCTTTTGTTAGCGGCAGGTTCATTTTTGCCCACGAACCTGCCAGAAGTGGGTGAGGGTGTGAGCGCACTTTATCCCCTTTTCAGGGGCCCAACCGCTCACTGTTGGGGGGTTCCTATCGCCGTTTGCGCTTTGGCGCTTTCTTCTTACGGCGACGTTTTCTTAATCGCAAATCCGCTATCTCATCAATGATATGCGGACGCACTTCCCCATCCACTCCAGTTGTGCAAGGATTTTCTTTTCTTGGCGAACGTATCTTTGCCAATTCCTCTATTTGCTTTTCTTGACACGGGCCACAGATAGTGTGAGTCTCTTCATCACTGTCCAATGGCTCTTTTTCACCAAGCGTCTTTTTGCACCACGCGCAAATGATCTTCATTATGCCACCCGTATTTGTTCACCTGGATAAATGAGATCGAGTGACCGTCCACCTTTAGGACCAAAAACCGGATTCAATGCCACGATTTCAGCAATCGTCACACCATACGTCGATGAGATCTTACTAATTGTATCGCCTTGCCCAACTTGCACGTATCGTGCACCAGACGCAGGAGGTACGACTGTCGATTCAGGCACTGCGGTTGGTTGAGCAACAACCGGAGCCGCAGCTGCTTTACTCAGATGATCATAAACCAGATACGCTCCAACTGCTGCAATCAACCAACCGTAGCGCATGTTTCCTCCTATTCCATTGGTCGCTTACGCAATGTAACTTCAAATTCCTGCACAACGTTGCAATAATACTTGATCATATACTGCCGCCGTTCATCAGAATATGGTTCACATTCTGGATGCATGCGATACAATCTCGCAATCACCTCAAAATTAACCTTCGGCGTGTAATGGTCAAGTCCAAAACTCTTCATTGTCTTTGCATCGAGATATGCAAACGTCCGCTCAGTAATTGCGCGAACATGAGTAGGATCTTGCCATGCTTCCATTGACGTATAGTACGGACACGTAATGCGAATGGTTCCTCCAGGCATCAAGCAACGATAGACTTCCTCGAAGAACTTGAAGAAACCATCTTGCTCCACACCAGGAATTTGATGAGGAATGTGCTCAATGAAATGCTCACAATTGAACTCATAGATCTCATCATCTTCAAATGGCCATGGAAATGTCAACAAGTCATGGATAATATCGGACTCATCCGTCTTTACTCGATCAAGTCCAATGAAACCTTCACGCTTACGTGTTCCACACGCAAGATCTACTCTCTTCAAATCCTTATCCGTATCTCGCAATTGAAAATCAGGATCCATATCGATCATTTGCTTTGCCGTACCAAATTCAACTTTTGCGTCGAGTGCCATTGTCCAATTCTCCCTCATTGAAAGTTATTCTATGTATACAAGCACCTCGATACTTTGACGTATCGATCCCTTTGTAGAACTCCAATCGCTTGTTGCAGAAATCTTGCGTCTTAAAACCTGGTTCCTCAATTACCTTCTCACCTGTTACTAATGAGACGATAATGAGAATCCACATGGAGCCTCCTAGTAGATGCAGCCAGTTTTGACGTCTAAGTGTGCAACGCGAACTCCTGTGTGAACACCAATCCGAGCACCAAGCTTTTTCGCTTTCCCATAGAACCAAGTATCCTCAGTATGGGTGATGATGCTTTCTGGATTGCTGTATTTGCTAATTGCCTTTGGCACATCTTTTCGTTTTGATGGTCCAGTCTTAAACCATGGATCTTCCATCTGCTCAAGAAGAGATGTCCTTATTAATGTGAAGTCTAGCCCAGTGAGATCAACGTCAATGACCTCGCCTAGTTTGAAATGCTTACCCGGAATGAGGCGTCCAATGTTATCATCACGCCATGTTAGCGGCGTCGGTGGCTCGCCTTTCCAATAATACAACCCAGTTAATGCATCCCATTTATTTGCTTCAGCCTCTTCGAACAAACGCACAAAGCCATCCCATGGTGGAATCATATCGTCGCCAACAAAGAACAACCACTTTGGTCGCTCTTCCTTCGGCATGTTCATAATGAACTTGACAGCTTGATTCCTTCCTTTCCCAACTTCCATGCCTTTGATAATGTGCTGAAACACTTGTCCATTGATTGGCATTTGCATTCTGCCAAATCCAACGAACACCTCAATCGGCACCATGCCTAATGTCAAAATCGCGCACATGATGTGGCAGCGTTGATGGCTACCAATCTCGATCTCTTCTATTCTCGTATCCGGTGGCATTCTCATTTTCCCCTCTTAATTGTGAACAACTTCCCTCATTGACAACAACTGCGCACTCACAACCTCCTTTCTATACGCCAAAATCTATGATGTACGCTGTCACTTGATTTTGCGCACACGCATAGAGCTTCGTATTTTCCATCAATCCAAAAATCAATGGACTGATGGCAACTGTGATTGGAAATCCAGACGACACCGTCACTCCAGGTCCTCCAATGTAAATTGGATTTCCAGTATCGACGTTCGTAATCATGAATGCTTGCGGTCTCGCACAATCTAATAGAAGTACAGGCGTTCCACCTGCTGGCACAGTGACTTGCATTGGTAGCATCGTCCTACCGAATACAATTAGTGGATTGACTGATCTGTACTTCCAAAACTCTCCGTAGAGAGGTGGTAAATGTCGGCTCATGAGATCCTCTCGAAATATCCATCTCTATTAAATGTCAACATAAACTTTTCGCACATGATGTCGCGTTGAAACTTCTCTTGATTTTCTGGATACCATTTGCATACTGCATCGATTGGACCTGGATGGTTATTGGTATCTTCTACAATAAGCGCACTTCCAATGCTCACCAATGGCGCATACAACTCAAGCTCTTTCAAGACATGCTCTTCGCTATGGTCGCTATCGAGAATGACCATCACCTTCTTGAAATCATATGCCGCAATCATGGACTTGACATACACAATTGTTTCATCTGCCACAGAAGAGCCAAGATAAAAGTCGATTCCAGGAATTTTGGCCTCATCCATGAGCCGTTCATGCGTAATGTCAATGGTAATGACACGCCCACTGACATTTACAAAATTCATGAGGTCACGCATATAAAATGCGCTTCCACCATAGTATGTTCCAGTCTCAATGATCAGATCCGGCTTGATTGTGTGAATGAGCTCTTGGTAAATCCACAAGTCTGTGGCTGGTTTTAATATGTGCACGCCTCTCCACTTGGTATTACACCAAGTTTGCTGATTCATACGGTACCAGAGTTCATTAAATTCCTTGATTGTCTTTGCGAATTGCGCTTTCTCTTCATCAGAGTACTTCTGTTGCGTAATGAAATTCGCAAATGCTTCAGCGCCCATCAGCTCCCTCTTCTCAGCGAGATCCTTCTCTACCTGATTCGATAGCATTCCCGGGTGTACACTCATTTTCGATTTCCCCTTTTTCTTTGTCACACTCATTACAGTACCAGACGTCCTCATATTGCGTCATGATACCGTGGCATTTTCTGCAAAATAATATCATCATACCCTCGTTTGTTGGAAGGTTAGTATTAGAGTGCCAACCTTCCAAAAGCACTCATCCATTAGCGGATGATGCTATGCGCAACCACAGACGTCACCCTCAACAAAGGCGCCGACTGAGATCCGCTACCAAACAACGACACGTTCGTCGCATCCGACGTCGCCAACGGCAACACACCAGACGCGGTTGAAGCAGCTCCAGCTCCAGCAATGATGATAAAGTCAGGAGCAGCCGGCAATCCGTGAGCGAAAGACGCAGACGCGTTTGACGCAAACGACGCAATCGTCCGAACATCGATAAAAGAACCTAGCAAAGCCATGAGAAACCTCCATGATTTGAGTTATAGGTGAGTGTTTACCCTTCACCTAGACAGCTCCCGTTGGGCTTTCGCCAAGGCATCCACATGCCTCTCAACGACTGTCACTTGTACTTCGAAGCCGACTGGCACGGCCTCTATCGCAGTATCTTAAACATGAGAAGTGCTGCGATACCCACAATGGCGTATGGTACGTAGTCACTGACTTTATCAACCACTGGTACGACAACGCCACTCGCCTCTTGTTCCAACCGTCTCACTTGTTCGACATGTTGATACAGACGAGTCCCTATATCGCCTGTCGTAATAATGTCGCCAAATGACCACGCTCCCGATTGGAACTTCGCGACGTTCTCATTCGCCGTCGCTAAATCTCCTTCCAACGACTTCTGATTGGCAAGCAAGCTATTCGCTTTTGCCTTGATCGATACGCTTGGACTTAACGTTAACCTTCGCAATGTCTGTTCAGCTTGCAAGAAGTCGCCAATCTTCGCCTTTATCATGGCTTGGACTTCTTCAAATGCTGCTAAACTCCCAAGCGAAATCATGTGTTATCTCCTTCGTCTACGACTAGACTTCCTCTTTTTCTTGCCGCTACCTTTAGACGATTTTCTAAACCCACCTTTATGTCGCCAATAATCCATAAAATGGTTGGCTTCTTCAGATGTCGCGTCAATGATCGCCTTTCTAAATTGCGCGGATAAGTTAAGACCTTTTTCCTTTGCAATCTGATCAACTAACGGTCCCATAACTTGCTCTGACAGGTCGGAAATAGCACGGATAGCTTCATGGACTGACATCATTTCAGGTCGAGAATTAACCATGTTGAAAAGGTCTTTGCCTTTTTCTGTCGCAAGCTTTGCCCACTCTTTGCCAATGCTTTTCTTGACAAACTTAAATGCTGAATAGATCGTATTCCTTTTTAGCACCTTCTTCAAGAATGATTCGCGGCTCTTGTAACCTTCCTTCTTCCAAGTATTTTTTGGTACTTGATCAACTGGATTTAACTTTCTCATGCCATCTCCTATGACGGAATTAACTTCGTGGATTTGTTAATGACAAGTGCCCAATACAATCCAACGGCTGCGACAATGAGCATTGCGCTACTTCCAAGTCCAGCGCCAATGCCAAAGCTCAATGAGCTTTCAGGTGGCCGAGCCGCAACAATAATATCCGCAGCTTGTCCAGAAGATAACTTTCCTTCGATAACGGCTTGTGTGAGGTCTTTCTTCGTCACATAATCTTGATACAGCGCCATGCCAGTTGTCACACAATATGCCAATGCTGCGAGCGCCGCTGCACCTAAGATAATTGGCAAAGCACCAAGGTTACGATCACTTGGCAAACCTTGTACTCCACCTCCACCAAACCAACTCGATACCCATCCAGTCAGCTCTTCACCAAAGCTTTTCGCTTGCGCTGTTGGAATATTCTTCACTCCCAATGGTGTTGACGCATCAGGTACGTTTGCTGCACGTGCAACAACTGGTGCTCCACTGTTCACTGCATTTGCCGCGACCAACCATTCTGGTGCGTACTGATCAACGTAACCTTTTACTTTCCATGCACGCGTAATGTCGTCATTCACCTTGCGAATTTCATCTTCCAACAACCCAACCAAATCTGCTCGACCTTTGGCTTTCAAATTTGTAACTGTAATGCCAAGCTTCATTGCATGGTTTGTGCACCAAGTTGGAAGCATGCGCAAATCAGCAAGACGATCTTTAATTGCATTCCAATACATCGCAACGTTGATGCTATCGACTCCAGCAAGAGTGCCGGATAATCTTGCATTTGAATACATGACTTACTCCTTTGGCTTACAAACGATTCTGCATTCAGATTTGGTATCTTCCTCGAGAATGATATGCTTTTCTCCCCATCGCCAATTTTCTTGCGCTTTTTGAATCGCCCATACGCCAAACTTTTCTAAAAGCATAATTGCCCATGGAGGAATTGGCATGTCAGCCTCACTTTAACAATGGTCGGACGATCACCCAATATGCGCCAAAGGCAAAGATAAGTCCCCATGCACCAAGTGCTTTTGGCAAATTGGCAATAGCTTCAGCGGCCTTGTTCGCGTCAGCTGTCATGACCGCCTTCTTTGTTTCAGCGTCTTGTGTTGCAGTGAGCGCGTCATTGTATCGTTGCTGTTCTGCAGCAACATCTTCTTCGCCATCTCCAATGAACATGTGGCCTCCTAAATCCCAAGCTTTGGACCGCAACTTGCAATGCGATCCTTTATATCAATAAAGCAATCTGCAATCTCATGCAAATCTGCTTCAGTGAACGGTGGTACTGCACCAGCATCCATCATGCCTTCAACGTAATATGTGAACTGATGGATCTCGTTGCGTGCCGTATAGACCAACGCTAACAATTCTTTTCGATTGAGCGCTGGCGGATTATTCAGACTAAAGCGAAATTTCTTTTGCCTCTTCCTCTTCGTCTTCCTCTTCGCCATCGTCAATCTCCTTGCTACCTTCTATTTCAATTTCATCACCATCGTCATCACCAACATCCAATCCTTTATCCGTGTCGTCAGCAACGAGTAACCATACAACCGCGATTCCGAGCCCAAGTATAAGCAAATTTTTGGTGGATTCATCCATCAGACTTCCACCTCCATCGATTTCATAATGCCTTGCGCCTCCCAACCAAGATATTTGTCTGGGCGCACAGTATCACATGGATACCATTTATTTCCAATGAACACAAGACCATACACATGCGAAAATGCTGATGGGTTATAGCCAACAGTCTTAATGATCACAGGAAAACCAACTGACTTCATCAACGAGAGCGACAACGTCGTCATATCATCGCAATCTCCGATAGGTCTTGGAGCTCGTCCTCGTTGGTGTTCTTCAACTCCTGCAAGTAAAACCGGCGGAGTTTGGATGTACTCCCATCCATAAGGGTCACGAGTATACCGGATGTTGTCACGGACAAAATTATGTATGGCGTTTGCCTCATCCCATTTCCTATTAACAACAATGTTTTGTAGGATTGAGCGTGCCCATTCTCTGATGTACGGATTCTTGGACGAGATGTCGATGATGCGTTTCATTTCCATCACCGTGCTCTGGATCGCATCTTCGCCACGTCCAATATCCTGTTCATCGTATGGCACGCTTTGCAACGATCGCTGTGATGGTATTCCACCCATGAAACTCATTATCGACATCTCCTCTTAATCGATGTATCCGACCGAGCGTGTTGCTGTCTCGATCGGATACACCAGTAATGGTTACTCGCCTTTGACGGCTTTCTTCGCCGTGTCCACATTGTCCTTGACATCTTCATAGGTTTTGCCAGCGATGTCAATGATCGAATGTGCTGCTTGCTTGATTTGCTCAAGCGTTTTACCACAGCCAGACAGCGACACCACAATGAAAAGCGCGAATAGTACACCAAACGCCTTCATGCGAACCTCCAAAGGTTAAAGTTTGACGAGCTCACCAGAGCGGACTTGCAATTCCGCTGGAATAGGTTCGCTCATCGTTAACTCTATCAGTGTCTTGCACCTTGGACATTTTAGTTTGAGTCTGCATACTCCAACGATGTCCAACAGAAGTCCTTTGCGACATACGTAGCATCGGAACTCCTTCTCCCCTTTGATTTCTGGCGTGAAGTTCACTTTCGCCACTTTGCCCTCCGTTCACATCTCCTTTATCTTCCCCATAACCATTACTGGTGTCTTGCTCTGGTACACGCACAAGATATCTTCTCCAGGCACATCTGATGGACCATCTTTCACCGGATGTTTTGATAAGAAGATGTAGACACTCTTTCCATCTTCAGCGAGACTCGGAAAGGGATATCCCCATTCGCTCGACTTGCAGATTGGATATCCATCATGATAAGCTTTTGTTTCTTTCGTGTTTGCGATACTCTGGCATCCAACGACCGCTATCATTACTGCTCCAATCGCAAGCCGTCTCATGGGTCCTCCTTTGGTGTTACATAAAGCGAGACCTCGGCGCAACGATCTTTTGCACATATTTCTGGCGTGTTGGTCCATTCAATGCCACGCGCGGCTCGTCCAATGGCAAGTTATAATTGCCAATACGCTTTGGCGCGTAATTAGAGTCTGGCGAGTAATACGCCACGCTAATCATATCAAAATCACCTTCTGGAACTTTCGCTTCCAACCAATCTGGAAATCCACCTGGTGCAGTGCAATCCTCACTTGGTGCTTCACCTAGCATGTGTACGCCTGCGAACATGTGTACCTCCTTTAAAATAACTTTACCATTCGCTCATCTGCAGCTCGAGCAAGTCCATCAAATACCTTGGTAAAGTTTCCAAGTGTTTCTGTGCACTCAAGCATATCCATCACTAACAACTCACACTTGTCACGTGATGCTGTGCGAATCTTTCTCCGCACATCACCTGACATTTTCATGAGTATGCTATGCAGCTTCTTATTATAACTGCCAAGTGATTTGCGTTTTCGCTTTGCCATTGTCGCTCCTTTAGGTTCGCCGTACTGAGACTCTTGATGGAGAGATCGTGGAGAATGTGTATCGTTGCATCGCATCCTTTAAGATTTCACGTGCATCCGAATATTCTCCACGAATCTCCTTCATTAAGTCTTTCATAAACAGGTTGACAGCTTCACGCATTGAATAGCCAACGTAAATCTGCTCAACCTCCCACGTCTTGCTGTCCATCACCACTATTGCTTGTGATCTCTTCCGAGTCATGTGTCATGAGCGTGAGTTGACCTTGACATTGGCGACCAGCGCCTTGTTCGATCGCACACGTCTTCGGCGAATTCACATACTCCCCTTTAGATTCGAACACGTGAATGGTTTGGCACATATTGCATTGCGCCTTGACTTGACCATTCTCATATTCCTTCACCCAATCCACAAAACCACTCAGATATGATTGCGCCGCCTTTCTGAACTCTGGCGTGTTCATGTGCTCGCCACCTTCTCTAATCAGCTCATTGACCATGATCTCTGAACTGATAAGGCCAACACGTACGCCATCCAGCATCATTTTAGATTCTTCAAACTGGCACAATGTCGAGAACAATTGCGGATATGCTTCACGCACATCGTTCACAATGAGAACACCTATTTCCTGGATCAACTGATTGACTTGCGGATTTGACACTTGTACCGGTTGCGCTTGTTCTACTGGTTGCACAACTGGTTGCTGTACAGGTTGCTGAGGTTGTGGAGGTTCATATGGTATTCCCATTGCCTCAGCTTGTTTTTTCTTGCGATATTCAGCAAGATCCGCAGGCGATGCAAAATTGGACCGGACATCTTCGCGTCCATCAGCTGGCCCTGTATCAAATGGACGCGTCTTAAAACCTGAATACGGATCCATATCAGGTTCTTCTCTAAACGCGTCTCCTAATCCCATGCGATTTGGGATAGGACCAACTGGTTGCCCATAACTTGTCTTTGGCTGTGGAGGTAATTTGCCTCCATTTGCCACGATATGTTGCTGGACACTTCCATTTTGTTGCGTCACTGCAGCTTGTACAGCTTGTGTCTTTGCATGATTCTCACTCAATGCTCTCAGATCGCCAATGACTTTTGGCAGTTGAGGAGCAAGTGCATCGACCAACTTCTCGAAGATTCCAGGTCGTTCAGCTGGTGCTTGACCAGGAACCACCTCAGATGCAGACGACATGATTGCTTTCATGCGTGCAAGCGTTTCGATCGTATCTTCTTTCTTAAATGGATCGAAACCAAGCGCCTTCAGCTCGGCAATCTGCTCAACCAAGCTCTTTGGCGCAACAGCTGATGACGGTGGTACAAGCATCTGATGCAGATTCTTGACCATCTCGATCATGCGACCTGTTTGAACTTCAGGCGGATCAGCCATCACAGCTGGTGCATTATTCTTCTGCGTTAATGACGTAATGAGCGCAGTCATCATCGTCATCATCATCTGCATCATCTGATTATTGCCATTGTTCTGCTCACCTTTTCCAGCCATAAATGCTTGCACAATCGACTGGAATTGGATGTTCGGATCAACAGCTTTCGGCATAATGTTCTGCACTGCATTGAGCATATTACCCAATGCACCGAGTTGCTCGTTTGCAGCTTCTACAGGATCAACCTTGCCAGTATGTATATTGGCTGCAGCATCCTCTGCATCTCCAGCATCCACAATAACATCGATAACCGGATATTTATTTTTCTCACGGATGCCACCATTTTTCCAAACAACCAGACGATAAAGTCCACTGCCCCATTTCTTAGAGCCAAACTTCCTCGTCATCGCTTGGACAAGTTGCGAAACTTCTAATTCAAGATCCGTCCAAGTATCGTAGTTGTTAATCTGCTGCTTGAGCTCAAACTTCCCAGGCATGATCTCACGATAGAGCTTGAGATAATAGCCTTGGTTTTTCGGTAATGATGAGAGCAACTCGTCAATGACAAGCGCATCTCGATCGATCGCTCCTCGTTGAAATGCAGTAGGACCTCCACGTCCAAAACTTAGGTCACGTTCAGGATCGAAGAGATCGTCCTTCCCAAACTCTTCCATCTTGGCTTCATCAGCTTCCTCCTTGATGATGTCCTGCAATGGAACGTGTTTGGCTTCCTTATCTTTTGGAGATTTACCCTTTATCGCCATGTTCGCGAACTCCTCATGTTAACGATTACTTCTTCCCCTTCTTTGCGGCCTTCTTGTCGGCCTTCTTTTCAACTTTCTTCGCCTTTGCTTTTGCCATGCCCACTCACCTCCTCCCAATCTTATGGTACCGTTACAACGATTCTCACTGATTCAGGTGCAGCAGGTGCATCACCAGCATTGAATGTTGGCGCAATGCCAGGAGGTGATAGACCAAAATCATTTGCTGCATACAGCTTACAATTATACGTCCCGATTGTTGGTGCGACATTCTTGACGGCGATAGAAAACGATGTACCGTCATTCTTCAGCATCGCAAAATCTAACTTGATATCAGCCACACCGCAATTCATCACATACCATTTTGTTTCACCAACACCAGCGCTTGGTGGTTTTGGCAAATTCCAATAAATGCGCGCAGACTCATACGACACATTGAGCACGGCTTGTGCGTTTGCGTTGATCGCCATCGCCAACACGAACATGGCCGAGATAGATGATACAAGTTTTCTCATTTGCTCATCTCCCTTCCAATGCCACAATAAACTTCTCCATTTTCCCAACGATCGTCGATAACAACTTCTGCAAAACAATGACACCTGCACCTGGCAACTTGACTCTCATCAACGAGATGAGTGCCTTATGCATATGGTCAAGTGACATGCGCAAATGCTTGCCAGTCTCTCTATCGATCGCTGCTTCTGGGTTTCGCCTTCTTCTATGTCTCCGCCGTGATCTCATTTAATACTCATAAAGCTAAGTGATGTGATGAGCCCAATTTTCTGCAATACCCAAATAATCGAATAGATCGCGAGCACAATGTAACCTAGTGTTTTCCAATCACCGTCAATGAACGGAGCGGCTTTAATGCCCCACACGATCACGCCAATGATCAATATGAAAATCACTACTTCCATGTGCACCTCCTATTGGTATTCACCTGCCTCGATCATTTCCTCGATATCGGACATCGCCTCATCAAACTCATCGAGTGCGTTCATGATCGCGGCTCTTAGTCCAGAATTAGAATCGAGATGCGACGCAATCTTATTGCCATCGTCAATCACTTTACCTGCGCGCTCCATCCATCGATCCAAATGTGCAAGCAGCTGTTCACTCGGCGGATTGGACGAGCGCCTTGTCGTCTTTCTCTTTCGCTTTCTCCCTGCCATGATTATCTCCTGTTTGTCTTATTGAAACGCGCAGCTTGCTTGATGGCATTCTTGAGATGTTTCAGCGTCACGCTCAACGACTCCATGAGCTTATAGTGTTGATTTGACGGGCCAGGATAAAAGCCCTGCCCAAGTTCATCTTCAGCTTCCATGAACTGATACAACGATGCTTCTACATCGTGCACTTCCTTATACGCATCAGAGAGCTTGCGAAGATTTATTTTGGCACGTGGATTACGCTTCCGTCTCGCCATTACCTTCTCCTCCCATGTTTGTCGGATCGTCAGGTTCCATTGGCCCTTTATATCGACGGCCCTGTTTGAAGTCTCTCTTCGAGAAAAGTTCCTCTCGCTTTTCCTCTACACGAGTAATGAAATCTCTCGCGGAGGCTTCATCTGGAAATGGGCCAATCATCTTCTTGCGTTTGCGCCGCAACAGCGTCTTCTTTGCAGGATCATACGCCAATTGCGTTAAGATCAGTTGCTTCTTCTTGGCAACTTGTACGAACCACATTTTCGGAGAAGGATCAAATGTACGAGAGAACTTCGCCTTTCGACTTAGCTCCTGTCGCCATTTTGGTGGTTTACGTACCGTCGACTTTTTGAAATCCCACTTGTCATCATACTGCTTCGTGAATGTTTCTTCTGGATTTGTAACACCCCAGACTTTCACGATCAGCGAAATCTTTTTCTTTGTCACGAACTTCTTAATGGCGCGTTGGATCTTCCGTACAATTTGCTCAAGATTCTTGGCCTGTAGCTCGCCTTTCTTCAGAGGCGGCATCTTCTTGAGCGAGACCTTACTGATGCTGTATCTGTAGATTGGCTTTGCCACGAGGCCTCCTAATAACTATACCGTTTGGCGTATGACTGCCATTTGATATCTTTACGAATATATTTTAAAAGATCGTTCACCACTCTTTTCGTGACTTTCTGAAATGTCGCTGATGAAAAATTCTCCGATGCTTTTAATCCAATCTTCGCAAATCTTCCTCTCAACTCATCGAATATTTCATCATACAACATTTGCTCAGACTCTCGTTTTCCTCCAAGACTTCCCATAAGTCCTGGATCTCTTCGCCTCTTCGATGGATTTCTCCGTCTCATGATTGCTCCTTATTGTACTTTACGATATTTAGCAAGGATGCGGTTATGTTTTTTGTCCGCGCTCTGGTACTTACGATTTGCTCTCTTTTCTTTCTTTCGCGCAGCTTTCAGCTTACGTTTATTTCCACTCTTACTTGCTTTCTTAACGGCAGCTTCTGCCTTATCGACTGCTTGCGCAAGCTTCTTACATTTGAGCTCAGCGGTATGTAACTTCTTGCGAAGCTTCTTTTCCAACTTCGCCTTTTTCTTTTCTTTGCGCAATGCAGATTTTGATTTTGCTTTTGCCATGATCATGCACCCCTTCTAAAAGTTAAACGTGAAAATAACCAGAAACCCTCCTACGCGGTCATCGACATTGACGGCCTCGAAATGAAAGAGTTTCCACATGGATTATGCATATGCACATGCACATAATTATGCATATGCACATGCCTCCTTAACTAACCGAACGAGCTGATTATTTTTTCGTGACTTCATAGAGCAACCACCATGCAAATGCGACACTTCCAATGAATGGCCACCATGATGGTGTTTGTGGATATTCGCTCAACAATGACCCATAGACGGCCTTCGCTTGGACCGCACCTTGTTGAATGGTCTGCGCAGAACTTGTTGCCGCCTTTGATGTGTCAGTTGGTCGCGCAATCTTCGTAAGGATTGGCGCATCCAATGCGGGTGAATAGATAGCTTGGGTATCAGCCTTTCCAGTTGTCATGAGCTTTTGTGCAGCTTCTGTCCTGCTAAACTCTTTACCTGGATCGACCACCCATGCTTTAACGCCTTCACCGCTTGGCTTTCCACCACCACCGAAAAACTTCGGAATGACTTCCGATAATCCTAATGTGAATGTCGCAATCCCATAGCGCGCAATATCACCCATGATCTTATTGCCTAAAATACCGCCAGCTCCAGGCAATAACATGTTCGTGGCTTGACCAGCATATGCTTGTGTAAATGCTTCAGCCGCGTTCGGTGCTTTTAGATCGCCAGTCCCAATGATCTCCACAGTTCGTGTCGTTTCTGGACCAGCATATTTCAATTGCACTCCCAATGGCCCATACGTATCCATTGTGCCAATGATCTGCTCACGCTCATACATGAGCCGATTGGCCTCGTTCTGATTGAAAAGAATCTGTGACTGCACGTTCAACTGGTCACGAACAGCACCAGGACCAGATGGACTACCCATACTATTCAATTGCGAGATCTTCTCGTTCATCTGCGCGATATGCGCATTGATTCGATTTTCAAGTTCGTTTATCTTCCCAGTTGCGACCGCTGATTTGAACTCGGCCGCTTTATGATAGAGCCCAGCTTCTGGAAGCAACTCAGCGCCATGTGTATCGAAGTACTGTTTGGCTTGTGTTGGATCGACTTCTATTTGGCCGAGAAACATATTAGCCTCGCTTTCCTCCAAACAACTCAAAGAAGATCCATGCTGCAACGAGAGATGATGTCACGCCAATGACGAAGTTTGTTCCTAAGACAGTTGGTGCAGAACCGACGATCTCAACATCTTGCGCACCAACGCCTCCCATCCAACTTCCTCGATCTTGATTATCGACATTCTGACCTTCCCAATAATCTGTCTCTGCGCTTGGAAATGACATGTTTATGGGCCTCCTGTTGCACAAACTTTTATCTTGCTCACGACTGCTGGATTATCAGTGTTCACGACAAAAAGACGCGCCATTCTCTCAGAAAAATCAGCCGTCTGCGTACCTGTCGCGAATCCACCTGCTTGCGTACATGTTGTACCACCACACGCAAACCTCTCACCAACAGTAAATGTCGTTGGGCCAGGTGTAATGCGCATGATATCACCCGTTAACCCAGAACCTCCATCACCGCGAAACACGTATGTGAAGTTGTTAATGCTATCATAAAACGATTCCATGTACAATGCTGCACCATCAGTGCCAGCAGCATTATAGTTACTCGATGTTGTATTGACAAGCGTTGAGGCAAGCACATACGCACGTCTTGCAATTGCCGACCCAGTTACGTCCGAATCGCTGACAATATAGTCATTGCCATTATCACCAGTATAACCAAATAACGTCGCTGGTAATCGCCCACCAAACGTTGTGTTAAATGTAAATGTTGAGGTGGCAACAGTTGCACCAGCCGCGATCTTTGCCGCATTCGGACTTGCAGCGATCGCAAATGCTGCGTAGTTAAATCCATTGATGGCTTGCGACAATCGCGCATATGAGCTGAATGTCGTGTTTGCGCCATGTTCAATGAGCGTTAAGCTCGAAGAAGAAAACGTACTGTATCTGCGCAATCCACCAGAAGGATTGTCACTGACCATGATGAGTGTCGTACTATCAGCAAACCGCATGTCATCGATCTGGTCAGTTGCATCAGCCGCGGTAATGCCTTCTCCATTGAGCGACGTGCCAGTATATTTACTAATCCCAATGCAATCATTTCCAGCACCACCAGCACAAGAGCCACCGCCGTTACGGACGGGTAATCCAAGATAGAGTGATCCACCAGATGTTTCACCAGCATATCGACCGGAAGGCCGATATTTTCCTGGTACCGCAGCTTGGATGACCGTTGTCCCAACGAGCATCATTGTGTCAAGGTTGAAGACCGCTAACTTTATATAGTTCGGACCACCACCATCGACAAGCACATAGCCATAGCCATTGTCACCACTATACGCCGTGCGATCGACTCTCAAGAATTTCCCACTTGCAAACCCCGCTGGCAATGTCAATGAACTCTCAACGCTAAAGCCCATTGTCGTGCATGGGCGAACGGTCCGAGTTACAGTTGTGCCATCGACTTGCCCAAGGATGAGCTTCCTGACACCTTGTCCAGCAGCTGGTTCTAAGACGAATGTACTGCACACGAGCATGAATATGCTCATGCACAGTGACATGAGGAATGCTTTCTTATTCTTCATCGGCGTCCTCTTAGTATCGCATTCACGAGCAATCGCATTTGGCCAGCATCGTACGCTCGACCAACATACAACTCCCGCTGTTTCTTATTACCATCAACATGATCAGCCGTGATCTTGATATTGCCAATACCATGTGCCTTTAGCCCAGACTTGATCATGCGCAAATCCCTCTTCTCGATAATGCCAACAAACGTATATGCACTCCCGAGATGAGGGTTTTTCTTACGTCTGTGCGTTCTCATAATGCACCTTCGATTTCATCGATCCTATCAGCAACAGCATCAGCTTTACGATAGAGCTTCCGAGCTTCTTGTCGCCAACGATAGGCTTTCATTGTGCCAATGTACTTTGGTCGCGCAGCACGACGATTGAGATGATATGCCTTTTGCCCATACTGATTAATGAGAATGGACAGCTGGTAAATCTTCTCGTATATTTCCTTTTCTCTTGCTGTGTGCTTTTTCTTACGTGTCATGTATCACCTTTGGTCTGGGCGAAAGGATTTGAACCTTCATGTTCTCGCTCCCAAAGCGAGTGCGTGACCAGCTTACGCTACGCCCAGCCACTCTATCGTACAAGATCAGTAATGCGCAATGCGCAATAATCGATACGCGCTGTTTTCGCTGACGCTGAGTTCGTCTTGATAAGTGCGAATGCTTGGAACGATTGCGCGCCACCAGACAAGTCAGTTGAAATATCCTTTGTCACGCCGCCAATTGTAAAGCGAATGTTTGACTCACTTGTGCGTCGGATACGTGCCGTCATCCATTGTGCGGCATATGGCACTCCAGTATCAACACGAGTAATGGATGCGTCATTCGTTACCGCAAACCAATTTGTATCAGCAAACGCCTTCTCAAAATAATTCCCAAGTGTTGGAGGTTCCAAGTTCGTTTCAAAGCCAACACCAATGCGCAACAACGTATCAGTGTCAGTTTCAACAGGTCGCACAACCCATGTAATATCGTAGTTCAGATCCGGTTGCCATGTATAGTTGCCGATCTGACTCATGGTAATGTCAACACCGTTGCCAGCACCGCCTGCTGCAGCGTTCAATTGGACAATGCCAACTCTTCCGTTATCAACGCCAGCAACTGGCGCAACGTTTGTGACTGTCCCAGCCGCGCCTAATGTGAATACGCCCCATCCCAACTGCCCGCCAGTCAAGTTCGCGAGTCCGCTACCAGTTGCAAAATCGTCTTCTACGAAGAATTGCGATTGGAAATACGCGATCTGTTCTTCCAATGTCATGAACGTAACGATCTGAGTTCCATTCCAACCTTTGAATGCTGATTGCGCGGAGTTAAACCATTTCGCGCCAAGTTGCTTACTGCCCCATCCAGATGTACTTGGCGGAGTTGGTGTCACACCATCAATGATCTTCCAATTGAGCGAGCTGCTCACTGGACTTCCACCTTGATACTGGTAGGTAAAGCCACTCACTTGGTCAAGATGCTCATGTCCGCTATTTATGTTATTTGGAAATCCACCTCCACCTACTGAATCTGGCATGACGCATCCTCCTTATGAGCATTGACATTTAACTATTCGCGGTGTTTGCAATCGTGTATCGGTAAATACTTTTTGCGACAACTTGTTGCGTTGATTCCCATTGTAGTAGCCAGAAAAATATATGCCAATATGCTCAGTCACCCTCGATTTTCGCAAGAGCTGAATGTTCGCGCACAATTGATTACCATCCATTGAGACAAACGTTGTCTCGTTGGTTTGCACATAATTGGCAATCAACGGAAAGGCATGATCTCGATATTTCATATCGATAAGATTTAGCTCAGAGACAACTTTCGAGACGTTTGGCACTGGATCATATGCTTCGATCAACGCCCAATCGAAGAGCCCTTTCGCTTGCCACTCTCGCAACCTTCTCCCTTGTTGATAGTCAGTGAATCGTGCTGGGCCATTGACTTCACCAAGATGTATGCGCCCATAGCCAAAGATCTCAGCGGATGGTTGCGATGTGCGAATCACGAAGTTGAGCATGACGAGTAATGATTCAGCGGCTTTACGAATCCATTCGCTCATATCTGGTACGAGACCTGCGTTTCCATCCCATAGCTGAAAGTCACGATTCCAATTTCTCTTCATGTCTAACTGATATTGATCGCGACCAGGTCTCGTTGACCAGATATTGCCAGAGCGCATGTAATCGAGAAAGACACCATCACAATGGAACATGTCCACGAATTCATCGACGAGATTGGTAATGTACGCGCGAAATTCATCCAACCAAATATTATAGTATGGCGAGTTCGTGGTCTCATTCAACCGCCACTCGTCATGTAAACCAGGTCGCGCAGCTTTTACAACGGTGAACCATGGAATGAGCAGCACATTGGTTCGCTTACAGGATTTGACAAGATACGCATATGCGCCAGCATTGTATTGTGGATCTTTCACTGGCTCGACTTGACTATCCCATGTTGCGCCACGCGCATTCCATACACATGGCATCAACGCGTTAAAGCCACCACCAAGCGCATTCTCTATGTATTTGTCAATGCCGTTTTGGTTTGTCGACCAATCTTTGCTTTCATCCAAGAGCACTCGTAATGGTACGTTAATGGACATGATTTATCCCATGCACTGCCATGCGCCATTGACACGAAATGCAAATGCACCTGTCTTTACGCCTGCACTTGCACATGCCGCAATCGCTCCTGGATCGCAATCATCACAATAGCGTACTGTGCCATTTGCATCAGCAGGTAAATCCGCAAAATGTACCGTTCCATATGTCGCTGCGCCTAAGAAGTTTTTGCCAGTTGGCGCATACAGCGTATAGTTTGTTGTACCGCCAGTCGTCTCGCCTCCTAAATACAATGTCGCGCAAATGGACGGCGATCCAGAACATGCATAGCCACCCATAATGTTGAGCAATCCATTCTGCACATAATACGGTGCAATGCCGCTGCCAGATAATCCACCAGCTGGCATCGTCCAATCAGTGCCCATGGCAATGCTCGAACCTGTCGCTTGCAATCGTTCTGTCGCTGGACCTCCAGTGCCAACGTATGCATTCCAACTCATTCCAGTATTAACAGCTGGTGCGGTAATGCGCAAGAGTTGATTCGCTAAACATTGGATGCTGACAAATGGTGGCGATAACAACGACTCTTGCGGCATGTTCACAGAATATCGCGCATACCAACGAGTCGCGGATAATGCGCCTCCCGCAACACACGATAATGTTGGTACAGGTAAGCCATTGATCGTTGTTGGCCCAGCATCCATGACTTCAAAACGTTTGGCACCTTGTAGACCATTGCCACCATTACTATTCACATACCCAAAGAACGTTGCAAGCGCTGGTACATTACTTGTCCCGTACCGATCACGGAGTGTGCCGTATGATTGTAAGATCGAACCAGTTGCATCTGGAATGTCACCAGCAAGTATTTGCATGAATGACGTTGGCATTTGTCCAGCAACACCACCGTACGGCGTTGATGGTGTCCAATTTGGAAAACCACTATCTGCTGGCACGACCATTATGCCATTGAATCGTGTAATGCCATCTTGTCGAACTTCAAAGACCGTTCTCGGTTGGTTTGGATTATCATTCTGCATCACCCACATGAAGCGCCCAAGTGTACTGATTTCATCACATGACATGAGAAAATTGGCACCAACAGACGATGCGCTCATGTTGCCACCAGCAAAATTGACTTTACATCCCATGCTCGTAACAAGGCTACTTGTTGGATTATATGGGAGAAAGCCAGTCGATGGCACTTGGCTATCATCACTTACAATTGCTGGTTCATTCGCAATGGGCGTGTTAATGCCACTCGCATGCGCAGAAGATGAGATCATCATCACAAAGAATATAATGACTCGTGTCAGCCTATGCACATCGCCCTCCTAGTACTGGACATAGACATTGCCAGTTGCACCCGTTCCGCTCGTACTTGTTGTCACGACGTATGTGTAGGCAAAGTTGGCAGTGACAACTGGACATGCATCTTGTGCGCGTGTTGTGCCGCTGAGCGTGATCGTGCAAAGGAGCAAGCCATTGCTATTGCTATTTGTTACGTTCCCATAGATGGTGACTGTTTGTGTACATGCACCTGACGTGCAAATCACATTCGCATAGAATGACTTTGGTCCAGACGGCGTGACAACAGCGCGTGATGTTGTATCTGATGTGATGCCAGTTGCGATATTCTGCACAGTTGCTGCATGTACATCTACGAACATGCACATGCCCATGATCATCGCAATGAGTAATCGTTTAAGCATGCCCACGTGCCTCCTGTCTTTTCCAAATGGCAATGAACTTCCTCGTCTTCAGCCATTCCCAGGGACCTGTCCGATAAGTTGCCAAGATCGCGTTACGTGCCATGCCGAAGCTACATGGGACGTACCGTTTATTAGGGAGAACTCTTACCGGACAGGTTTGCTTGCTCGTTTCGTCACTATCATCTGACATGCTCATGCGTATGCCTCCTATGAATAGGACTTATATGGAAATGCTTTCTTTCCGATCTTTATGACCTCGTCCCAATCTAACGTTTTGCATGCTTCATAGGCTTCTTTATCACCGCCGTACGCATTCATACGGTCTGCGTCAAAGACAGACTCGATCGCTTCCATTTGCGAGATCTCAGCATCACCATCGCCACATTCGAGCCTTCCAGCGTCTGAACAATTCTTCATATTCGCTCTGATTAAAGCCTCCACCAGACGAAGAACTCCCACTTGACGATGACGATGACGATGCACTCCCCTTCGCCTCTCCAGTTTTCTCGTAATGTTCCAATCGCGACAATGCATCATTCAATCGCGACTGATGATGGGAGAAGCCATATTTATTGATTAGCGCCTGTGCTTTAGAGAGTGCGGACCGTACCTCGCCAACGTGCTGGTTCTTACTAATATCACCCAGCTTGATGAGACTGCCAATGACCTCGTCATAGTTTGGATTTTGCAAGTATCTGCGCATGGTATGTCGCCTTTTTCTGCTCATGCGCCTCATGGCATTTCCCAGCCTTTCAATGTCCCGTATACTTCGCTCAAGACATTCACGATCTTTGCTGGCCCGTTTTCTCCAGTCTTCGGTGCGTAACAGATGTCCATTGGATGTTCGTCAAACAACCTCGCCAATGGGACAACGACATTTTGCTTGGCATCCATATCGAAGAGGCACACAGCTAAGAGTTTGATGATTTCACCAGGCACGATCTTGCTCTCGACTTCCATGATGACAATGGGCCATCCATGGTTCACGGCACTTCCCATGAGACGTGTTGCATCTGATTGGTGTTTGTCCAATCGTACGTTAAGAGCCATGACGCTTTTTCCTCCTAGACGTACTCACATGCGCATGCGCCTTCTTTGCCTTCCCATGAAGATGCGCACGTTCATGAGAAGTCTTCCATAAAAATGATATGTAGCCTCGCAAGTCGCTGCCCGTAAAGTCCGCTGTACTTTTGCCTATCGACCTTGCGTATGCGCATATCACTGTCTCATGGTTCTTCAGCAACGCTTGATCTTGCGAGTTCACGTATGGTATGGATTTGCCCATGGATTATGCAACACGATCATGTATATGTACATGCACATGCACATACACATGCACATACACATGCACATGATCATGCGCCCTCAAAGTTCGGTTTCGTTTGTCTCGCTTTTTCCTGCCACTATATTTCCACCTAGATTCATTCTATTATAGTTCCGCCCCTTGTACACAGCCGCTCCCGTATATAAACAGATATAAATACTACTTCAACTTTCTTTGCCTTAAGAAAAAGATTGGACGCGGGTGAGCAAACAGAGTAGTATATAATAATAATAATAAAACCTTATATACAAAACGGCTATAGTTAATAGGGAGATATATACTACTCTGTTTCGACTCCCGCATCCAATCTTTTTTTCAAGGGAGAGAAGATTGATAATTAGTTGATCTACGCTAGAGAAAAATTGATAAGGTATTGATAAGTTATTGATGTACACGGGCAAAAACTGGTTTATGATGATCTAAGCAAAAAATTTGGTATACGGGAAATTGTTAGAGGCAAACGAAACGGGACATTGAGGCCGCATGATCATGATCATAACAGAAGCATGAACATGAAACATGCACATTAACAGAGGAGGACACATGCCATTTGTCATGACGGTGAAGAAGGGAAAAGTCAATGTCAATGGAAGAGAATGCGAAGACGTCGACATCAAAGGCACCATGAATGGATCAATAACATGGCCGAGTGTATTAGCGATATTGGATGAGCATTATTTGACCGTGCCAAAGGAATATGAGAAGATGCATGTCGAGCTCTTTGCCATTTTCAAAGACATGGCAAAAGTCAATGAGCTGTACGATTATTTGTTGCGGACCGATGGTTTTCGGAAGAAGTCGATGGTCGTCATGGGCGATATACCGTTCTACATTGTTGATTCATTGTTAGCGATTTTGTCCAAGCATAGAGCCATGAGTAATGTAAATGGGTTATTCAGAAAGGTTGAGAAGTTCACACGCTTCCTCTTATTGCGGAGCGAAGAGATGCATGGCGAGGCAGCGAGCGAGATGAAGTTGAAAGATACATCGACCATTATGCGGGAGGAAGAGCGGGATGCGAGGAAGTATTCTCCGCCAACATTAGACGAGATCAAGAACATGTCATATGAAATGTTGACGGACGAGATCGCAAAAGCAAAGAGTATGTTTGCGAGAAAGCGTGTGATGGATTTATTGATCGAAGCGAGAAAGTTGAAGTTACGAGCGAAAGTGCAAAAGAAGAGCGAACATGAGAGGATGATGGACATTGCGCGAGAGACCGATCAAGATGTTGATGAGGATGTGCCGGACTTTTCGCATACAAAAGCCGCAAGAGGTGCGAGGCGAAAGGAGAGAGTCAAAGAGCGCGTGAAAGAAGAATACATCGATAACCCAGACGAGATGATCATGGAGGAAACATGACTGACAAACAATGGATCGCAAAGGTCAAGAAGATCAAAGATGCAAAGGAGGCGTGTCGCATCCTCGTGAAACATGAAACGTATCTTGGCTACGATCCATATTATAGTGTGTTGAGGAATGCATTGATCGACATGTGCGAGCGTTGTGGGAAGGAGGCAACATGAGCATAAGCGGAAGATGTTGTGGTACATGTGTCTATCACGCGATCATTCCTGGCTACGAGAACATTCGACTTGGCAAATGCACATGGACGGACTCAGTTGATCTACCTGTCTCAGTAAGGAACTTCTATACGGATCGAATGTATGATGAGGAAGGAGCAAAATGTCTCGCGTATCGTGAGAGGAAGGAAGAATGACACATCGAGCGAAGACCGCAGTACAGAACGTATGGGAGTTCGTGGGCATTTGCTTGCTCATTGCATCAAGCTGGATCATCTTCATCTTCACGCTGAAATGGTGGTTGTGGCCAACAGTCGTTACGTGCGCGATTCTCTACACGTACATTGCAGTGCTCATTAGCAAATGGGTGCATAACAAACAAGGAGGTGTGCGATGAAAGGAAAGTTCTCGAAGGAAAAAGGCAAGGAGATTCTTCGGAGTGAGCTCGGTTGCAACATGAGGATTTGTGTGCATGAGAAGACAGATCCAACGCTCATTCGCTGGATCACAGATCACAACATGATCAATGATGAGCAAACGCAAAAGTAACCATGACCAACCGAGGAGGAGCGAAATGCAGTATCATGACTATCCATACGGGACGGCGTTGAAAGCGATGTGCATGTGCATGATCATGATCATTGTCGGCATCATGGCCACATGTCATGCAATCGCATTGACCATTACGTATGAGTACACAGTTACATGGCAGCCGAACACAGAAGGTGATCTTGCTGGTTATATCTTAGAGGCTGGTCCAGCAAATACTGGTCCATTCACCGTAATTAGCGACACGATCGCGCCAAATGTCACATCATATAAGTTTTCTTCGACGCAAGCAAAGCAATGTGTTGGCTTGAAAGCGTTCGATAAATCGACAAATATCTCGCCACGTAGTACGGTCATGTGCGCACAATATGCATTCGATGTGAATCCACCTGGTTCGCCAAATGCGCTCTCAGTTGTCGTTGCACAAATCACTGGGCCGGTTGACGTACCTGATATGGCGAATGTGAAGTACACATATACGGGTCGGACAGTGACATTCACATGGACGCCGAAAGACTTCGAAACTGAAATCATCGTGGTATCAGCGCAGAATACACAAGAGACAGTGCTCGCGACTGTGACGAAGAATCAAGGCACATATACATATACTGCAACAGCGGGAGACTGGCGATGTCATAAGTTGCGCCATAAGAGTGGCACGACATATGGGAAGTTCGCATTAGCGGATCCGAATAATCCAGTGGATACGAGTTTCTGCATGACATTGCAATAAGTTGCGCAACAAGGAGAGAGATGCCGTCAGGCAGAACGACGTGAAATCCTCCTTGCAATTATCCACGGGCATGCGGCTTGAGTAACCGTATGTGTCACGCAATGTGACTGGAGAGGTGCATGTTGATAACTATCACTTATAAACAAGCCGATAGATGTCGAACGGTCGTGCACCTCTCTCCCACAACCTTCTTAAGGAGCATGTACATGGATCTAAAAAAGATGTCAATGGATAACCTTCGCTACACGCTCTTAACGATTCGGAATAATGCGATGCAAGGCTCGTCGCTTGAGAAAATGGTCGAGAAAGAAATTGAAGAGCGAAAGGCGAAAGAGCTTGGCAGAAAGGTGTTGCGAGCAATATGACCAACATTCGCGACCATAACATCAGAGAGCTCACGAACTACGTCTTGGCAGAGGCACGACTACGAGATAAAGTGCGCCTAGGCTATGGGAGCCCGACAGAGGCATTGCCTATCCCTAACTTCATCGTCACGCATCAAGAAAACGAGAAAGTTGAAGATGAGTAACTGTGCCTTATTTGATGTTTTCCGGGTATAAACAGGAATATAATCTTGCTTATGAAAGTGAGGTGCCATGGCCTATTGTCGGAAATCGGACACATCCGATGTGTACATGTATGGGCACGTTGATGGGTTCATTCACTGTGCATTATGCGATCTCACAAAAACAAGCATGACCATATTCAATACGCGCTCAGCGGCCATTCGACATTTGCGCAAGCATCGCGATTATGGCAATCGCATTGATGAACAAGCCATTGATCGATTGATCGAGGAAATTGCGAGCAAAGGCGATACAGTTCGTAAGGAGGACATGTGAAACCACTATTCAAATCCTCGATCTTGGCATTGAAACATACACCAAACATTGAGATTTATCCATTGGAAGCGTTCATGAGTGGGCGCATGGTTGTGCATGAGAATGATCTCGTCATAAGCATTCTATCACCTGGTATGGAGCATCCGAAGACAATTCGTGAGCGTGAGAGGACACATTGCGTGCAGTTTGCGGATTTTGATTTGGATCGGCTAAAGGGCGAGGCGAAGTTAACGTACGGTGCATTCTGCATAACGCCACATCATGCACATAACATTATCGAGTTCGTGGAACGGTATTTGACAAGTGGATTGGAAGAGCAAAAAGGTCCGAATCGCATTATGATCCATTGTGAGGCGGGCATTAGCCGAAGTCCAGCTGTTGGCATTGCACTTGCCACAATCTATGGACTATTACCAGGTTCGGCTGAGTTGTTACGTCGACACATTGCCTACAATGCCTTTGTCTTTCGCACAATGCTTGATGCATGGCGCAACATCATAGTTTCACGATGCACTGAAGAGATGAAAGGAATCTTCTAACATGCGAACTCGATCGATGAAACATTGGGCAGAGGTATCGTCGCATCATTGTGAACATAACGAAGGCTTGTGCTCATTTCATCGTCGAGGAGATGTGCTCATGCGAGAGCAAATCATTCGTGACTTGCAATTCAAAATTGATGTGCTTGAGGAAAAGATAAGGAGATCGCATGATGAATAGTGTGCAACGCTATCGTCCAGAAGCCTATCTCGCAAATGGGAGTGTCCATGTTCGAATGGTTCCAGATACACCACCGAGTGGGATGTGGATCAATATTGTCGAGCATGAGGGCGCTTGAAGAGCAATATGTTAAGATCAAGGAACTCATTCGCCAACGCGACGAATACAAGGATCAATGTGGATCGAAGAATTATGGAACGGAGATGGAAGCGCTCAAGGATCACATTCGTACATTGCATGCCCATATCGACGAAGGTTTAGAATTGCGAGATGTCAATCTTGCAGTTCAGACCATCGATAAGCAGAATCGCAATTATGAAACATTGCATAACGCGCTAGACGACATTCGCGATGTATTGGTCAAAGCGCTAAAGAAGGTGGAGGAAGCATGATCACAATAGCAACAGAAACAGAAAACAATGTCGTGCAAACCTTAACCCGTTATGGTCGTCCACCTGATCTTGCGTCACATTTGCGAAAGCTTGGAGAGGAAGTTGGCGAGTTGAATGAAGCTGTGGCGAATTTCTATCGACAAAATGGAAATACACCAGTCTACATTGTTGATGATGTACTTGGTGAGATCGGTGATGTCGCAATGGTCTTGACATCCATGCTACAGAAAATTGCACGTTCAGAAGTTTCATTGTTGGAATTATTACGAAAGAAAACTAACGTACTAGAGGGGCGCATGCATGAAGGTCGTTACGATCGAAGACATGGACCTACAAATACGGCGGCTGGTCGTGGAGTACATGAAGTACTCGAGCACCAATCCACTAGAGAGCGAAATGACATACCTTGAAGGTGGAAATGAGCCGACATTAGAAGAGCCAAGGAAAAATCGCAAACAACGGAGGGCAGAAGATGCCAGAAAGCGAAGACGCAAAACTTGAGAAGTTGATGGATGAGATTGATAAGTTGCGAGAGCAAGTTGTGAGCATGCCTCAGTATCTTACCAATACAAATGTATCAATCATCGCTGATCACTTGTTTTCTGCGTGGCAATGTGCATCACGATATAAAGGGCAATTGCAAAGGAGGTGCATACCATCATGAGTGTATTTGATTTCTTCTCAGCAATGGTGCAAGCACAAGGAGACAAACTCGCATGGGCAAACAACCGCCAATTTACTCGTTCCGCAAAAAGAAAAAGCCTGTCAAAAGCCGTTCAGAAGAGGAAGCGGTTGCGGAAGATTGCGAAACTCAGCCGACGGGTCAATTACCAACGTTTAGGAAAAAGAGGGTAGTGCATCTACCAATCGAATGGGATAATGTTGGCAAATATAAGTTCGGATTTGAAGGTAAGCATATTCGTTACGTTGTCAAGTGTATCGATTCAAAACATTGGACAACGACGTATTGGCCAACATCTATGCGAGATAAGCATGATGGATACACGTTCTTAGGAGAGTTTCTCTCGGAGGAAGATGCCAAGAAAGCAGCAACATTCCACCAACAACGGCAACCATCAAAAGTCTAGCATGGAGATACCCATGTCACACTTTGTCGAATGTCCTCGATGCACTGGGCAAATGGTCAAGTTCTCGTTGAATGACTTCTTCCAAATTTTCTGGGCATGGAAGTGCATACAGTGTGGAGAGATCATCGATAAGGTGATCATTGCAAACAGGCAATTGGTGGCGAATGCGAAGAAGAATGGGCATGCGATGCCAAGTACCGCGAATTATGTGCATCACAAAGGAGGTACGAGTGAAGGAACAACAAGCCAAGGTCGAGTCACAGCAGAGGAAGGGGACTAACGGACCACATCATTGGTTTACGAAAATCCATAGTGAAGCCATTAAAGAGAATGGCGATCATCAGCGTATTATCGAATTCGCGTCAGCGTGGTACCATGATCATTGCGAGGACATTGAACATTGGAATGACGATCGGGCGAAAATGATCGATTTGCAAGCTGAGCTTGCGAACGAAAGGAATACGCCATGGTACGAGAAATTGTGGAGGTGGTGCTGTGCACTAGTTTCGTAATTGCGTACTGTGAATGGCTAACGCTTGTTTGTAACGTCACGTTTTTTTCAAAATATCGCATGAAAGCATTGTACAAACAATTGGAGATGGCGGAAAATGAAGCTGACATCGCCATTGTCGAAAAAGAAATTGCAGAGTTGCAAGCTAAGATTTCCACGGGAAATACGAGATGCGTTGAAGAGGCGAGAGCAATTAACCATTGAGAAAATTGCACGATTGGCGAAAGAACATGAATAAACAAGAGCCTTCGCTCAGTGTCAAGGAAGTCGTTGTGTTCGTGTTAGCGGTACTCACGGTCATGGCTGCGTCATATCGTGCAGGTTATGAGATTGGCTACAAAACAGCAAGAGATATCGAGCGATCCAACATCATTCACTGCCTCATTTCAAAGTTGAATGGTGATGTACTTGATTTGAAGAGCTGCATAAACGGAGATTAACCATGGAGCGTGGATTATCGTATGGGATCAACGACGAGACATTGATCCATTTCTTAGCCGCACTCGCACCAGAACCAACAGCGTTTAGCATAAAATCTGAGCTGATGAAAGACCATAATCGGAATCCACATAACGATAGTTATAAGCCAAAACTGCGATCGGAAGAAGAGATCATTTGTGATTTGCGATATCAACGCGCACAGCAAATGTTGGAGGCGTATAAGAGGAGAAAAACATGAAGTTCGACAACATGTCCCTCTATAGAGCAAAGGAAATGATTCCATTGCCAAAGGAAGATATCAACCACATTTCAAAAGGTGGACTGATCATTGGCTTTGCATTAAATCAGTTTGTGGAGAATGGCAATGAGCTCGACGAAACTAAATTCGAGATGGTCTGTTAAGACAATCGACATTAGCGATATTCCAGGAAATAAGTATGCCATTCGCATTGACATCTACGTTTTGGACGTGGAAAATGGCTTTATCGGGGAAGATGATGAGGCGCTACTCGGATATGAGCACTTGGTATCGGACATCAAAGTGACACCAACAAATGTCCTCGAAACGGTGAAGTTGTACAAGCGCTGGAAGTTTACGCATGTCATTGTTCATAAATAAGGAGGTTGAATGAGCGATAGAGAACAAGCAGCACGATATAACATTCACAAATGGTTGTTGAAAAGAGACCCGCAATATAAGAAGTTGGAATATGCGCGAGTCAGTGAAACCACGAACGAATGCGTTGTGAGGTGGATAGATCGCCATGGAGAAACACACGAGGATAAGTTCAAAATGTAGCACGTGCCAATTTCTATTTGCTCGAAACGAGATTGCAATCGTGTTTGTGCATAACTGGTATGTCTATCTAGTACATAGACAATGTTATAGCCGCACGAATTATCGTCATCAAGCAGAAGTAATGGGTACCGTCCGTGTGCTTCGTGGCCAAGAATATGGAATTATGTAGGAGGATCCATGAGTGAATTAGCCAAAGTACAGTATGAAGTACTTGCACATGCCATTCAAAGTGCAGTGGCATTGGAAATGTCAATGAAAGATATTAACATCAATGATCCATATGGCAATGCCATTAAGCATTTGAGAACTGGGCTCAATTTAGTCATTCGTGATCATGCAAGTCTAGCAAAGTTGCTTATCAAGAAAGGCATTATCACACGACCAGAATATGAAGATGCAATACTTGCAGGATTAAAGGAAGAGCTGGAAATGCTTGAAAAGATGCATGGCGTGAAATTTGGATAAGGAGGCACATGTGCTGTGGTTTACAAGTGACACGCATTATTTCCATAAGAACATCATTCGCTATTGCAGTCGCCCATTCTCTGACGTCAACGCAATGAATGAGGCAATGATTGCGAATTGGAATATGCATGTCGATGAAGATGACGATGTCTATTTCTTGGGAGATTTTTCGTTTGGCCACGCGGAAGATACAAAGGAGGTGTTTAATCGCTTAGTTGGCCGAAAGCACATGATCATTGGGAACCATGACAAACACCATTCAAAATCGTGGTGGAAGTCGCTTGGTTTCAAAGTTGTCGAAGACTACATGAACATAACCATTGGTCGCTACAAGATAACGCTTTCGCATTATCCATATAATGATCCGACGAACCATCGATACGGGGCATTGGATACGAATACGGAGCCATTATTGTGTGGCCATGTACATGAACATTGGAAAGTCAAAGGCAATATGATCAATGTGGGAGTTGATCAGTGGAATTTTGCACCAATCAATGAGCAAACGATTCATCACCTACTAGAAGCAATGGATATCTAACAGGAGGACGAAGAATGTCGAATAAGTTGTTCAAGGGTGGAATGAGTCCGGAAATGATCAAGGCAATGGCGGAGCAAAAGGCGCAGTATGCATGTCTATTCGCGCTTGCAGTGTCGGCATTGAACCATCACGGTGGAAGCGTCACAATGCTGACAGAGGACATTAACGTTGCCAATATGAAGGGTATTCGCTTTGCCGCGGTCGATAAGGATGGGAAAGATTGGGTGCAACCAAAAGGTTGGGAGCCAAATCACCAAGGCCCGGTTGGCATACGATGTTACTTAGAAGATGTCATTCCGGCGAAAGGACCAGATGCATAGTCCTCATCATTACATGTATGGGAAAGTGCTATACATGCTCGATGGTGAAGTCTTTAGTTTTGAGAGGGTGTTGGTTGGCGAGACATTTACCGAATGCTACAACTCGTTGCTTGACCAGTTCTTCGATGTTGTCACGCGATTGGTAAAGAAGATCTTGTCGATCGAATTGAAGAGTTGGGAGGTGCTTGATGAGGGTAATCGAAAACTAATCGCGGCAGAATATTGCCGTCAATTTCCAAAAGAGGAAATACACATGCCACCAAAATTACCATTAACAGAGCATGGCTTAACAAGTCGTGAAACTCGCATTGCGAGATTACATGGTATTGGGATGAGCTCGAAAGCAATCGCTGCAGAACTTGGCAGTACTGAAAATTCCATTAACTCTGGAATTACGATCATTCGTCACAAGCTCGAAGCGAAAGATCGTGTAGACTTGTTGCGGATCATGTTAACGAAGAAGATCATGACATTGGAAGAATTTATGGGAGGAAAGCTACATGACGGAAGTGGAGAAGAAAATCCAGGATCTACGAAGTAGTGCGCATGTGATGGTCGATATCGAGACGTTGGGCATGAATCCGTATTTGCATCCATTGTTGTGCATTGGTGCAATGCAGTTTAACCCATTCACTGAGGACGTTGAGGATGTGCTACCATATCTCGAACTTGACTATATCAAGTCAGAAGGGAGAGTCTTTTTCGCGAGACTCAACGTTGAACAGCAAGCAGGAAAGGAGGTGGACTTCGATACGTTGCGCTGGTGGATCTCAAAACCTGAACAAGCGGCAATGCTCCATAAGTGGTTTGAAGCGCATCGCAATGATCCAGAATACCATAATCGTTTGCGTATCGAGCAATTCTCGGAATGGTTGAATGCCATTCAGGAGAAGTATGGATTTGTGTATTTGTGGGCGCATGGAACGACGTTTGACATTCCATGGTTGAAAGCGGAATTTGAAGAGCGTGGGTTCAAGTGGCCCATTAGTTACAAGGCGTTAAATGAAGTCCGAACGATGATCTCAGCCTATGAGATCGTGACGAATGAAAGGTTCACATGGCCAGAAAAGATCGCGGCGCATCATCCGTTGGGAGATATCGTGAATCAAGTGAAGGTGGTGAAGTCCGTCGCAAAAAGATTGGGCTCCAACCTGCCATCATAATCGACGATTCGAATCAGATGCCTCCGGAATATACACGGCTCGCGCAAATGATCGCGAATGAGTTGCTGTACATTGAGCATGGTGAGACGATTCAGAAATGGGTAAAGGAGATTCTAGAGAAGGTTGACGTCATGGTCATGGATCTGACCGTGGAAAGCGTCAATGTGTTACTAACAAGGAAGTTTGCTGATCGGGCGTTCAGTATCCATGAGGCATTGATGGATGCTCAACGAGCAAACGAATCAGATTCATAAGGAGAGAGCATGCAATGTCAGTAGACACAGTTACCATATCGCGGACAATCCAGATTATGTTCAAACATGGTCCAAGCAATAGCCACACCATGTGCAAAGTCGACATCAAGAAACTGAACTGGAAATTGCAGAAGTTGCAAAATGAAGGTATGACGATATTGGGGCTGTATTTTGAAATGGAGAAGAAAGACGTACCGAACGTATCACCAAAAGAAGGGAGTGCATGACCATGTTTGGAGACATTGGCGCGGCTGTTGATCGAATGGTAACGAACATGACCGCGCTCATAAACAGCAATACGAGACTGATCGATGAGATTACAACATTGCGGTCAGAAATCAAGCAGCTCCGCGAGGAGGTCAATAGAGCAAATGAAAGAGATAAAGGGAGATCTATGGGATCTGTATGAACGTTATGTCGTGAAAAGTCTTGCGAAAGCGATCGTTATCCCAACAAATGGTACCATCAAGAAAAATGGTGAATGCGTGCTTGGTGCTGGACTTGCAAGAGACGCAAAAGCAAGATGGAACAATCTGCCGGATCGTCTCGCAAAAAGTATTCAGCGCTATGGAAACGTGCCAATATCGTTTGACGATTTGCGTATTATCACATTTCCTGTGAAACATAACTGGTGGGAAATTGCGGACGTTGGATTGATCGAATTATCTGCAAGAGCATTACGCGATATGGTCGATAACAAGATCATGTTTTCGTGTGTGTTCGTTCCGCAAGTTGGTTGTGGAAATGGAAAGTTGAGGTGGCGTGAACAAGTCAAACCGATTTTGGAAAAATATCTGGACACGGATCAGTTCGTCATTGTTAGGAAATAGCATGAGGTAACATGTCAAAGCCGGATAAGTCGTGTGATGAAGTATGGGTAATATTGCGGATCATATTTGTCACAATTCCAGCTGGGCTGTTTTGGATTTACGTCATTGCATCACTGTACTTTCACGTCTACTGTGGGATCATGTTATATTGAGGGGGACACATGAAGATTTACGTGGCTGGATCGTTCAAAAATTTGGCAGTGTGCCGATTAGTTGGAAAGGTCTTGCGACAAAATGGGTTTGACGATGTGTATGTATTTTGCGATGCCGATGTAGAGACGTTCTCGTATAGCATGAAGTTGCGAGAAACGGATGAGTATAAGTCATTCACGCCAAAGAGCGCGTTAGAAAACTCGATCGTCCAGGAAATCTACAAAATGAACATGGCGCATCTCATGAAGAGCGATGCTGTCATCATGCTTTTACCATGTGGAAATTCTGCGCACATGGAAGCTGGATGGATCAAAGGTGCAGATGGTGGGAAGCTCTTGATCTATGGACCGATGATCGAGGGGCAGTTTGACGCGATGTATGGCATGGCTGATGGTGTCTATGAATCAGATCAGTTGATGGAGATGGTGAATCATTTGCATGCTATTGAGAAAGAATTGGAAGGTGCGCGAGCATGAAAAAACATGTCGGCTTTACTGGGTCACAGAAAGGCATGACAAAGGAACAACAACGAAATGTTAAAGATATTCTTAGCAACTTTGCTCCATGCGTTGTACATCATGGTGATTGTATTGGCGCTGATGATCAGTTCCATACGATAGCAAAGAAGATGCATTGTGACATTGAGATACATCCACCAGATAAGGATGGCAAGAGGGCGTTTTGTGAGAGCCAACATATCCATGATGAGAAACCATATCTCGCAAGAAATCATGATATCGTGAATGCGTCTGATTTCATGATCGCTGCGCCAAGCAATACGCGCATGCAATTGAGGAGCGGGACATGGGCGACAATTCGTTATGCTCGCAACAAAAGGAAGCATCTGTTCATCGTATTCCCTGACGGTAATGTAACGGAGGAAGCATGATATTTACATTGGTTGAACATTGTCATTTGAAGAAAAAGATCAAGGGCGTTGGACTGAAAGTGCCAGTGCTCGTTGGTGAAGATGGTTCGGTGATTGTCCCACAAAGCAAGGTGATGGGACATGAAAAGTTTGAAGAGAAAGCGGGTAAGCAATCGTTCGATATCAGACCGGAAGATTGTGCGGTGAAGGGCGATTATGAAGGATTGTTCAATTACATGCGATCGACCTTTAGCATTGATCGGGAGAAAGCATGTAAGATCCTTACTGATGCACAATCACTCACAATTCGGCATCTGATTGCAACGTTCAACATACACCGGCCCGAGGCAAAAATCTTAATGGCGTCGCTTGTGCAATACAAAGCATACGTGAAATATTTCTCGTATTGGCGTCGAACAAAAGAATTTACAATATGGTTGCTTGAACACAAAGCATAACTCCATTGGAGGGGATAATGAGTCCTTGCGTTCGATGCCAAGGGCTAGTCATTCAGCAATGGATTCAGTTCACTAGGTTTGATGAGCTGAAGTATTTTCCGAAGTATATGTTCCGTTGTCTGAATTGTGGCGATTACTTTGATCACCTAGTGCTCATGAACCGGAGAATACTGAAGGAGCTGTTCGATGAACGAGATGGAAGTCTTTGTGAGAGTGAGGGAAAAAGACAAGAAGATCGTATTATCGTACAATATGTGCGGAAACGAAAAACACGACCCAAACAACGTCGACACCGTGATATCTCTAAGTATCGGTGATGCCATTGCGTTGGCAGGTGCATTAGAGAGTTGTGCGCACAAGCTACTTGACAGCAATCTCATTGATCGGCCTGCAAAGGTCTTATCGTTCACGTCAGAAGGACCACATCATCAGAGGGAGGCGGGTAATTGAAAAAGCCGAGGAAGAGAGCTGATTATAAAGTTACGAGCTACTATTACAATCAGCGATCAGTGGCCGAAGCTTTGGGCATAACAGTTGGTGATAAGATCTTGCGCATCTATGCGGATGGTGATAATCTTGTCAGAGTCGAATTGTGGAACACAGATGAAAGAGAGGGTGATCATGAAGTTTGTCCAGCCTAGCGTATTCAAAATTGGCGAAACTACGATCTGCATGAGCGAGATGAAACATTTTCTCGATCATATCGGTGCGTCCGATTGGTATAGGACCAACTTTCCAAATATGAATCCAACAACAAGCGATATCGAAGCATTGTGTGAGGTGTATTCGCGTGGCTGTTACAAGTCGTTTGGTGCTGGTCTCAATCCAAATGTGAAGAAGATTCGCGAAGGAAATAAAGAACACTTGGAAAATGTCATTCGCTCGATGCATGGTTCGATCTTTGAACATGCGCAGATCAACTTTGCATTCTGTGATGTGAGTCGCGTACTGACGCATGAATTGGTGAGACATCGTGTGGGGGTGGCGATCTCTCAGGAATCGTTGAGGTATGTGCGATTGACCGATCTCAAGTGCATGGAATTTGAAGACTTGGATGAAATTTCGCCCGAAGACAATAACTGGTTTCGTGATCAGATGGCGGAAATTTTCACTTTCTTGGAGGGCAAGCAACGGTTGTTCTCAGTGAAGTTTGGATTAGACAATGAAGAGTCGTTTGCGAAGAAGAAAAAGTTGACATCACGCATGAGACGCGCCGCGCCGTTGGGATTATTGACATACATCGGTTGGAGCGCGAACATAAGGACACTTCGACATGTCATTCCAATACGAACCCATAAGTCTGCCGAAGAAGAAATCAGGGGAGTTTTTGCGAGAGTTGGGGAAATTTGTAAACGCGACTATCCTAATGCTTTCCAAGATTTCGAATTCGTTAAAGATGGAGGAGCTTCGAAGCTTGGAGAATGGAGATGCAAGCATGTCAAAATCTGAGAAGTATGATATGCCGCTTATTACAGTCGACAATATCACATTCACAGTCGGGCACATAGAAGAGATGATACGCGCTGCGAATGAGATGGTCGATACAACTCGGATCGCTGCACCATATATGAAAATCGCATCGATCATAAGGGAGGCGAGAGGATGGGGAAAGGAAGAACACGAGGAGGCGCGGAAGATTGTCCACGATGTTTTGGACGAGGATGGGTACCATCTTTAGAACCTGGATGGGGGCCACTAATGACAAAAATCAGACATGACGTGCAAGTGGAATGTACGACGTGTATGGGTAAAGGACAAGTCTTCGTTGTGAAGACAATGGGAGAGCAAAGTGTTAGTGGTGAGTTGGATTGCCCAGATTGTGTTGAACCGAAGAGCGTTTTTGAATCAACACCGAAACCATGGGAAGTGAAAAAGGAGGAAAGCCAAATGGGAGAAAACATGACTGGTGCGAGTCTTGCGACATTAACGAATCAAGATCCGCCACCGAAAAAGGAAGCTGTCAAGCATCCGACACATTACAATGCTGGCAAGGTGGAAGTCATCGATGCGATCGAGTCATGGCGGCTTGGCTTCAACGATGGTAATGCCGTCAAATACATTGGTCGGCATAAGTTCAAACAGAACGCGGCTGAGGATTTGAAGAAGGCCCTATGGTATTTGACAAGGGAACTGTTAGTGACCCATCATGTGGCTGTTGACGAACTCGCGGAAATTGTCAAGACCTGCGTCAAGTAAAGAAAATTTTTTAGAAAATGTTGACGTGCTAAGGTATTGATAATTTGTTGATGTTAACTGCGAGATTGTGATATATAATCACCAAATAGAGAAAAAGTGTGAACTTCCGCGATATCACAATTTTGCTAGCGCAAACTATCGCGTTTATCAATCGAAGGGAAGCATGCCAATGGATACGTTCAAGGACAAGCGGAGGATCTGGAAGGGGAAGAAGATCATTTGCATTGAAGGTCCAGACAATATTGGCAAAACGATGTTGGCCAACTATATCGCAAATGAGTATCATGCAAGTCGATTCCATCTTGGCGCGCCAAAGAAGAAAGGAGAAGAGGCGCTGAAGGAGCAAGTCCAAACGTTGAATGATGTACTCGATAGGTGCAAGGAACCAGATTATGAAGTATGGGATCGGTCAGTCATTGGCGAAGCAGTGTATGGACCGCTCTTTCGAAGTTACGATCATGGCGAATATTGGCATTCGCTGTTGCGGTTGAAGAAGTTCGAAAAGAAGATTCTCTTCATCGTGATGTATGCCGACGAAAGCACATACAAACGATGGCGCATTGAAGCAAAAGCTGACGAGGTGAAGGAATACCAGAAGCAAGCGATGGCAAAGACGGTGGCAGTCAAGTTCATTGATGTTGCAACGAAGCTTGGATTGGCGAATACGCTCTACATCAATTGCAATAACTACGATTCGATGAACCATCGGAACGCGTACATTTGCAAACGCGTTGAGAAGTTTATGAAGAGTGTTGAGTACCAGTACGAGAAGACGAATGATTATACGCGAACATTTTTCAATCACAATGATCGTGTATGGGTACCTAGTACTGGATTCATCAGAGCGCCATTTAAGCAAGCTGATAACTGTAAGTCGTTTCATAACGCAACATGTAAGATTGGCCAACACTTTGGGAAGTTGAAAATGTATAATGGCGAAGATGCTACGCCAGTTCCAGCGGTTGGGTCGATTGGAAGTGAGGTCAAATACATTTTCGTTGGTGAATCGACTGGGTACAATGAAGATGGTCCACAGCTTGGGATGCCGTTTTACAATGGTAAGAGTGGGCAACTCTTCCAATATGCATTGGACCAATGTGGCATTCATCCAACACATTACTATTTGACGAATGTCGTCAAGTGCAATCCCAAAGATAACAAGCTTGGCAACTACGTCAATAAGCAAAATCGTGATAAGCTTGAATGTGTGAGTACATTGGTTGATGAGATTGCGCTTGTCAAATCCATATCGTGGAAGAAGATCAAGGTCATTGCGATTGGGAAGGTTGCGAGCGAAGAGCTAACACGATTGGACATTGAACATGCGATGATCTACCACCCATCGTATTATTTGAGATTGGGCAATGGGTATCTATTTCCATCGAGTTTAATGGCAATGAGGGTAAAATGAATACATTTGCAATGTGGTATCGCGAATTGTTCCAGCAGTTAATGACAGACCACAAGTACATGGTTGATTTCGAATGTCGTGGATTGCAGATGGCGAAGGAAATGGAAGGCGCGCATCTTGATATTTTCATGAGCTCAGCTGGTGTCAGCGTCTTTTCGCATCCATCTCATCGAGTTGTGCCAATCAGATTTGTCTTAGCCGAACTCGCGTTCATTCTCGCTGGCCGTAAAGATTTGGCAGTAATGATGTCGTATAATAGAGGGATGGCAAAGTATTCTAATGATGGAACTACGCTTGGTGGTTCATATGGCGACCGTTTGCTTGGTCAGTTGGATGCGATTATCGATCGATTACAAAGGGATCCATATTCACGTCAAGCTTGTGGTGTGATCTTCCAAAAGATGGATATGTTGGATGCGACACGAGTGCACATTCCATGTAATGTGTTCGTTCAGTTTATCTATCGCCCACCATTGATTTCGATGCATGTCACATCTCGTTCGAGCGATTTTGTCACGGGTTTTTCGATCGATACAATACATTGGCAATTTCTCTTGATGTATTTGGCCAATGAGTTTCCAGATACATTGGCCAATAAGCTGTATTACAATATCGCATCACTGCACATTTACAAGGATGATTTGCCAATCATTCACGATTGGGATGTGACAAAGATGTATGGTGTTTCATACAGTCACTTCTTGCGACCGTTGATTGGCTTACATCAAGTGATGAAGAATTGTCGTGAAGATTTCCGAGAAGATATGAATTGCAATGAGTTGTCAGATATGCTCGGACTTGATGAGCCATCACGATATCGCGTCAATGAACTCCACGCGATGTTCATTGAATATCGCAATAAGCTGAAGAGGTAGCCATGAAAATTCTACTGACTGGGATGACGAAGATGCAAGCCAATCGGCCGCGTCGTCGTGAATACAATACGTCAATTAATGCACTTTTCCATGCACTGACTGAGGCAAAACATAAGGTCGATTGGAGGCCGTTGGAATTCAATGAGAATCTTAACCAATATGATCTCGTCATTCTTGGCCTTGGTACTGTTAGTGAGTTTAGTTGCACTTATCTTTATGAGTCCTTGCTTGCAACTAAATTCGATCGACTTCTGTATCTCGTCAATGATTGGAAAGCCAACGCTACTATTCGATTACTACAAGAAACAGATATCTTTAGGGAGTTCGTCTTCAAGAACAACATTGGAAATCGACTTGCCGGAACGCTTGTTACAAAGTTCGAGGACAAGCTTGAGCGGTGTCGAAATAAAATGTTTGCCTCAGGAAAACGACACCTATTGGGACCATTCTTCAGAGGATGGGGAAACAGAGCCATCATTACTCAAGACACGCCATTCAACAGCATCCATGAGTTCGATCCATCTTCATTTTATTTGCAGCATTGGGAAAAGGTCAAACTAACACCCGACACCAAACGCGAAAAGAGGTGGATCTATGGGGCTCTCGCGGATTATTCAAGATGGCACACAAGACTTGAAGCAAGATGGCCTATTGTGGGATTTAATAAGAAAACTTTCATCCCAGAAGAAGAGCTGGTTCGAAATTACTATGCAACTTCATGGGGAACTCTCTTTCCAAAATATAAAGCATCCGGCTCTGGATGGTGGAGAGCTCGATATTGCCATGCCATTCTCTGCAAAAACATCATGCATGGTGATGACTCAGAGTTTGGAGGCTTGTCGAGCGATTTCAATCGACCTATTGGATCAATTGAAAGCGCAAGTGAAAGAGGAATACGGAAGTTTGCTGACTATCAAGCAGACGAGTTGCGAGGCCACATTCCATCTTGGCGGGATGTTGTCGAGACGGTGGACGATATCGTGAAAGAGGTGGCGAAAGCATGAGAACATGTGGAACATGCGTTCACTTTGAATACATTCCAATTACGAATGGGAGAGGCAGATGCAATGCGCCGATTCCATTACCTAAATGGATTACGAATGAATTGTATGAGATGATTAGCGGTTCAAATGTCGTGCACAAAGATAGCGACACAGAATGTGGGGTGTATGTATGCGCAGTAAAAGAAACCACACGGTCGTCATCAACATAACTGATGGTCGCTCGCATCCAGACTACGTGTACATTGGTCGTCCATCCATATGGGGCAATCCGTTCTTGAAAGATGGTGTATGGTCGAAGTTCGAGAAAGATTGTGAGCGTGTCAAGGATCCAGTGAAAGCGTATGAAATGTGGTTGGTCGGTACGGGCTATCAAGATAAATGGCAAGATCAACGAAAGATCGTACTATCGCGATTGAAGGAGTTGAGAGGACAAGTGCTTGGTTGTTTTTGCAAACCGAGACCTTGTCATGGTGATGTACTCGCAACTATGGTGGATAACAGATGAATCCAAACATTAACCATAACTATTGGATGAGAGTATGCGATGAATTGGCAAAAGCTTCAACATGCCGCGTCCAAATTGCTTGCGTTATTCTTAAGCGCAATGTTATTGTTGGCGTCGGCTATAATGGCAGTATTAGTGGTGATTATCATTGCTCCGATCATTGCTCCGATCATTGCTGTTTATTCATGGAGAATCCTGTTGCTGGATCCGGAACTTCGGGTAAGTCATGTATTCGAACTGTTCATGCCGAAATGAATGCAGTGCTCAAATGCACAGTTCGTGGAAGTCAGCATGATGGGTGGTTGAAAGCATATTGTACGTATCAGCCGTGTGTTAACTGCTTCAAAGCATTGATGCAAATTGGCGTTCGCCACATTGTCTATCGCAAACCGTACAAAGACTTATGGCGAGATGAGCTCATCAAATACATGTCGAATGAAATATTGGTCGATGAAGGCTTCGTCATGGAGAAACTTGAAGATGGGGAAAATTAACATCATCGATATGAATGGCAACAAGCTTGGAGAAATAGATGATGGTGGATTCGAAGACATCTCGCAAGCAACGGATGAGCAAGTTGCGGAATTGCTTAACAATCAGCTCTCAGAAGAAAAGCTTGAAGAAATCAAGAAAAAGTGGGCATTCCGCAATAGCAACGCGTGAGGTTGGTAATGGCAGATCCTAACCGTTGTGTCGCCATCGACAGCGAGTTCAACAACCGCAAAGTACCGTTTATCGTGACCAGCTGCAATTGGAAGTTGGAAGCAGAATTGTACAATGGTCATAAACGGGAAGAAGTATCTCGTATACGTTCAATTGCACAAGATCGGTCAATCACAAAGGTGATGTTTCCGTATACGGTCGATGCGCATGTCTTGAAGAATATCGGGATACGATGTCAAGGTCCATGGGAAGATCCATTGATTGCTGGAACATTGTTGGATGAGAACTTTGCCAATCGCAAAGGTCTTAAGCCAATGGCACAACGATATCTAGGTGCAGACATTCAAGAGAAAAAGGAACTTGCACCATACGTTCGAAAAGCTAAGAAAAAGTGCAAGGAACAAGGTATCGAGTTTGACTTCTCGATGTTACCTCGTTTCAAGCTGAAACCGTACGCCATCCAAGACGCGGTATTTACTGAGCAACTGTGGTTCTTATTTCGAGAGCCGATCAAGAAGTTTCAGAAGATTTACGATTTCGAAAAGAGTATTTCGCCAATCATTCTTGAGATGCAAGAACTTGGAATGATGGTTGATCGCCCATTTGTTCGTAAGCAAGCGAAGCAATATGGCGAAGATATCGTCAATAACCAAGCGAAGATCATTGGGTTTTTGAAACAGCATCGAGTTAAGTGGATATCCAAGACTGGTGAGTTCAAGTCAAATTCATCGAAACAAGTTGGAACCGCGTGTCAGCAACTTGGCATTGACTTACCGGTTAATGATAATGGTAATCTTGTCACTGAATCAAAAGTGCTGACGACGTATGATTCACATCCATTTGTGCAAATGGTCTTGTTGGATCGCTTTTTGCGAAAGCAGAAAGGAACATACTTTGACCCACTCTGGAAAAGACACACAACGAAGGAAGATCCACGCGCACATTTCTTTCTATTTCAATCAGGAGCGAGAACTGGACGTACGTCTGCCGAGCTTATTCAAACAATTCCAAGACCTGACGAAAGCAGAACTGCGCACGCTCCGAAAATCGCCAGACAAGCGTTTATTCCTCGACCTGGTTATAAGTTCCTCGCTGTAGACTATAAGGCGCTACAGATGATGATCTTTTTCCATTATGCGAATGCATCTGCGCTGATTGAAAAAGTGAAGGAAGGTTGGGATCCACATGATGCTGCGTGTCAATTACTCTTTGGACAAGTCGAGAAAGAGCTGCGCAAAGATACGAAGAACATTCAATTCGGCTTAGTGTTTGGTATGGGCATTAACAAGTTGATTGGTGTGTTGAGACGTAGTAAAGCCAAGAAAAATATGTCGAGACTCGATGCTGAGGCGATTCTGAAAAAGTATTTTTCAATCGTGCCAGTGAAAGAGTACACAAAACAATGTGTCAGTCAGTTGTATCGCACTGGTGTTCTTACATTGAAATTCGAATCTGAGTTGATGGATTTCGAGAGAGAATATCGAGTGCCTCAAGAGTTCGCATATAAAGGACCAAACGTTATTATCCAAGGCACTGAAGCATATGTCGTAAAAGCGGCGATGGTAAGATGCAATCGATTGATCAAGAAAAGTGGGATGGACGCGCGATTGCTCATGAACGTGCATGATGAATTGCTCTTCGAAGTCTCGGATAAAGAGCCAGTTCGCCATGTCGTTAAGGAAATCGTCGATGCAATGGAAGATCACAAGACATTCAAAGTGCCATTGCGAGTTGAGCCGAAGATCTCAGTTGACCCGCATCATAGTTGGGGAACTGTCAAAGAGTGGAAGGAAGTTGAACATCTATTTCCCAAAAAGAAAATACACTCAGTGTGAAGGAGAGAATGATGGATTGTAATATGTTCGAGGATATTGTGGATTTTCATCGGAAGTTTTCGCTGCCAGTACCGAAAGTGCCATGTTATCCTGAAGAGGAGATCATGTCGTTCCGCATTAAGTTCATGCAAGAGGAATTGCAAGAGTTCGTTGACGCATTTGGAGAAGGTGACTTGACGAAAGGATTCGATGCGCTCATTGATCTTGTGTATGTCGTACTTGGTACAGCAAGAATGATGAACTTGCCGTGGAACGATGGTTGGAGAGAAGTGCATCAAGCAAACATGAGGAAAGTGAAAGCGCTAAGTGCTGCACAATCCAAGCGAGGATCAAAGTTCGATGTCGTTAAGCCAGAAGGATGGGTGAATCCAGAAATCATGTTGAGCTCGTTGTTGCTCAAACATGAATATGAAAGTTTAGTGATAGAGAGCCGGCGTAGAAAACCACAGAGAGTAGGAGCGCGATATGAAGAAGACGGAGAAGAAGAAGAGTGAGAGAACGCTACTTGCAATCGATCCATCTATTAACTATTGTGGAGCGGCAATCTTCGATGTCAAGACAAAACATTTGTTGCATGCTGAATTGGTGGTGCCCGATAAAGTATTAAAGAGGGATGGTGAATTCTATGACAAGGCCCATTCCGTATTCGAGAAAGTGTCCATGTTGCGAGAAAAGTGGGGTTGCATCGCAATTGCATGTGAATTACCTGACCATTGGAGTGTTGCTGGGCACATGGCCCGTGAATCCGGATCGATTACTAAATTATCCTTCGTTTGCGGAATGTTTTATCAAATGCGAAATTCGGTTCAACGTTTTGTTTTTGCATTGCCAAGAGAGTGGAAAGGACAACTCTCCAAGGATGTCATGAAGAATCGAATTGAAAGCACTTACGTTGGGAAGGAAGAGTGGCAGTTTGACAAGGAAGATTGGAAGAACCTAAACCACAACGTTTGTGATGCCATTGGCATTGGCCATTGGTCGCTATACGGGAGAGTCTAAATGATGAAGGAAGAAGTCTATACGCTTATTGTTGTAGCGCTTGTCGTGCTCATGATCTATTGCGTGATGGTCGTGATTTCGAAATTCTCAAAGAAGTCGAGAGTCGAGGAAATGAAAGAGATCATGGTCTCAATCATTGAGAACCATAAAGGAAAGTTGTGTGGCAACAATCGGTTTATTATTGATCGTGACGTATTGATGAGCATTTTCCCAGATGACAATGAGAGTGACATTGACGCGTTATTGATCAGGCTCTCAGTGGAAAAGATTATTGAGCGCGATCCATTGGATAATACATTGTGCATAAGGTAGGAGCAACATGATTCGCACACAGTTGATGCCGCACCAAGTTGAGATTTCCAAATTCGCGAGAGATAAAGAGAAGGCCGGTATCTTTAGCGACTATGGAACTGGAAAAACATTGTGCGCATTGGATATTATCGATAAGTCCAAGATGCGTAGGGTGTTGGTTGTCTCAACGAAGTTAAGCGTACAATCAACATGGCCATCAGAAATCAGGGACCATTCGAATTTTCGTTGGGTGGTGTTGGTTGGATCGAGAAGAAAGAAAATACGATTGCTCGAACATGGCATGAGAGCGTCGCATGTTTCTGCTGGTCCATACAATTCCTCATCAAGTAATACGGTCCTGTTTTTGGTCAATTATGATGGCGTGAAAAACATTTATCCAGAAATTATTCAGTGCAAGTGGGATGCGATCATTCTGGATGAAAGCACAAAGATCAAGTCGCCACATACGAAGCGAACCAAGATTTTGTGGGATATTGGACATCGCATTAAGCGGCGATACATCATGACTGGGTTTCCTGTCACTGAGAATATCGCAGACTTGTACGCACAGATCAAGTTTCTCGATACAACGAACTTACTCGGCCCGTCGTATTACGCATTCCTCAATACCTACTTCGTGAAGGTAGGAATGCAGACGCTACCGAGAAAGAAGATGGTCACACAGCTCATTGAGAAGATCAGTTCATTCTGCATTCGTGTGACGAACAAAACGCTGAAGTTGCCACCAGCGATTTATAAGAAGGTCGATATTGAATTGACACATCAGCAAAAGGAAGCGCTTGCAACATTCCGCTCAACATTCAAATTGGCGTTTGGCAAAGTAAGCATTGACACACAATACATCTTTACGCTCATTTCCAAATCATTGCAGATATGCGATGGCTTCATCCAAGATGATAAAGGCAATATTGAGATTATTCCAACCAACAAGGATGAGGCGCTGATCGAGACATTGGAGGAGATGGATGCGAAGCATAACAAAGTGGTGATATGGTGTGCATTTCGCTTTTCCATTAACAAGATTCGCAAGTACTTGCAGAGGTTGGGATACGGCGTACTTGGACTAACGGGCTCAACTGAAGATCCAGACCTTGTGATCAAGAGGTTTCAACATGACAAGAGATATACCATTCTATTGGCTACTCAGAAGAAGGCAGCTGAGTCCGTTACGCTTACAGCTAGCAAATTTGCCATCTATTATTCCAATGTCTGGTCGTACGATCTTAGAGCGAACTCAGAAGCTCGAATTAGACGGAAAGGCTCGGAACGCCATTCATCTATCACATACGTTGATTTTGTTACGGACACTATTGTAGAAAGGAAAGTATGGGAATGTCTGAGAAAGAAGAAGGATCTGATCGGTGAATTGAAATCGCACTTTAAGGAGGTGACTGGATAATGGGTAAGCTATTCGTATCGTATTCGAGCATGAGCTCGTTTCGAAAATGTCCGCGTTTCTATTATTGGAAGCACATTCGAAGATTGGAAAAGCAAAAGCTCAACATTGCGTTTATGGTTGGGCGCATCATGCACCATGGAATTCAGACATTGTTTTCAGATCCGAAGAAAGCAGTGGATGAGACGAAGAAAAAGTTCAAGGAAGAGGCGAAAGATACGAGGAAGAAGTTCATTGAGATAGGCGCAGATGATGAGCAAGAGATTGCGCAACAAGAGTTCGTAACGGTTGGGATGATACGTGCGTACATTACACATTACTCACAATTCTTGAAAGGTGTGAAGCATATCGCAACTGAGAAGTCGTTGCAATATGACCTTAACAAGAAGGTGGTTGTCGTTGGAAAGATCGACAATATCATCCACAGCCAAGGACGCAACTGCATTTATGAGTTGAAGAATTTACGAAGCTTGGATTATGAGAGAATCGAAAGCATCAAGACTGACCCGCAATCGAGCTTGTATCATGAGATCAACAATCGCATAGAGACGAAGAAGGAAAATAAAGTCGAAGGCATTCTCTACAATATCATTCGCAAACCGCAAATTCGCCAAAAGAAGAGCGAATCAAAAGGAGAGTTCCTTAGGAGGTTGGAAGATTGGTATTCATCGGGAGAGGGTGGGCTAAAGTTCCATATGGAACGATTGAAAAAGCCGTTCATTCCTGGCGAGAATGTCATTAACACCGTATCGAAGGTCACGGAGTTGATGCTTCGCTACAAATCGAAGGAGGATTATTATCAAGACTTTAGTTACTGCATTCACGAATGGGGCAAATGTCAGTTTTATGGTCTTTGCCATGGCAACGAAAAGGAGGAAATAAAGTTAATGCAGATTCGACCAAAGTTCAAGGTGCAGGAAGAAGGAGGACCAGAAAGTGGCGAATGATATTACAATCGAGATCAAGCAGTCCGATGGAAAGATTTCATTGGAACGATCAGCGTTCATGTTCTTTGGTCCGCCAAAGATTGGTAAAACGACACTTGCATCTGGATGGCCGAATTGCATTTTCCTATGTACGTCAGAGAAGGAAATTAAGAAGCTGAAGGTGCCGTATATTCTCGTCAATGATCATAAGCGGCTCGTTGCGGCGATTGATTATTTGCTCGAGAATAGGAAGTCTTTGCCGTACAAGACGGTGGTGTTTGACTTTGTGGATGCGATGTACACGAACGCGGAAATGTACATTTGCAAGAAGCTGAAGATCGAGCACCAGTCTGAAGCTGGATATGGCAAAGGCGTTGGAATGATTGACAACGAGTTCAAGAAGGTGATGAACAGGATTATCGGATCCAACTATGGCGCAATCTTTATCTCGCACATGCAGATCAAAGAAGTTAGCACCATGAATGGTACCGTCACGAAGACAATCTCAACATTGCCTGATCGAGCGCGTCGCATTATCATTCCGCTTGTGTCTGTGATTGGTTGCATCGATTTTCAGACGGTCAAGTATCGAGACAGTGAGAACAAACTGAAGTACAAGAAAAAGAGAATGATTTCATTCGAACCTTCTGAATTCTTGGAGGCTGGAGATAGGGATGGGTACTTACCAGAAACATTACCATGTTTCGAAGACCCTAAGAAAACGTACGCATTAATTGCGGATTACTATTCCGGTCGCAAGAAGAAAGGAGTCGCGTGAATCGGAAAGGAGGTGAACATGTAAGCGATAGTGGTTTACGAAGCAATGTGCCAACGAAGCAGTTAGCTTAACGCGTTAACCTATTTATCAAATCGAAGGAGAATCACAACATGGCTACCGATATCGCAAAATCCTTGAAGAAGCTGTCAAAGACCTGGTCCAAGACCGAAGCTCGGACTGGTGTTCAGCGCTTGCCGGATGGAGACTATGTCGCGGAATTGCTCAGCATGGAAGTTGGAGAGTCGAAGAAGGGTCGTATCCAAGTTGCTGAGAAGTTCAAGATCGCGAAAGGCAAGTACAAGGGTAAGGAGATCATGGCGTTCCATGGTCTTGAGAGCGAGCAGAACATTGCATTCTTCAAGGGTCATTGTGAAGTTCTCGGTGTCGAGATTCCTGATGACATGGAAGATTTGCCTCAGGCATTGGAAAGCTTCGTTGATGACAATGCTGAGGAGTTTGCTCTTCGTGTGAAGACCAATGACGGAGGATATCAGAACATCTCTGTGATGGGTGCGTCTGACGAGAGCGGTTCGGAAGACGAGGAAGAAGAGAGCAACGAAGAGGAAGGTGAAGAGGAAGAGAGCGAAGAGAGCGAAGACGAGGAAGAGAGCGAGGACGACGATAACGAAGAAAGCGAAGACGACGATAACGAAGAGGAGGAAGAGGAAGAAGAGAAGCCAAAGAAGAAGAGCAAGAAGGAGAAGAAGGAAAAGCGCGAGAAGAAGAAAAAGAAGAAGAATCGCGGCTAATCCTTGTTCTAGACAGTCGATGTAGTTAACACGTTGGGGCTGGGTCTTCATTGGCTCAGCCCCAACTTCATTTCAGAAGGCTTGGCATGCTGAACAACATTTCCGATATCGCCAAATCGAAATTTCACAATACGCCCATTCGGATTCGGGCGATTGTGTCAGGACGTAGTGCGACACCGTATAAGATTCCTAAGCATGTTGAGTTTCAATGCCTGGATCCGGATTGTCGTGGCGGTAAATGCAAATATAAGGAAGCTGGAAAATACGAAGTTACAGCGAAAGACGAAAAGTTCCTCATGTTTTTGGATGTGCCAACACAACGCATCCCGAATGTCTTTAAGACGTATTTAGGAACTGGCTGTAAGATCGTGAAGGTGAATGTCATTGAAACTCAGAATGTGCTGAGGATTTTCGTATCTCAACCGCCTGGTGAAGACCGCACAAAGTGGACGGCAGCGCAAACATCGTACTTCGTTGGACATGACATCGATGCAAATCATACGTATTATCTAAGTGGATATTCCACAGTTGAGCCGAAAAGCCAAGTAACGACGTATGTATTTAGCACGGCCGAAAAAGCGAAATCGGATGTTGAGTCATTCGCAATGTCACCGAAAGTGCATAAGCGCTTATCGGTCTTCCAAAAGCATGGTTGTGAAACAGTCGAAGATGTGTACGCGTATCTTGGAAAGTTGTATGACTCGTACGCGAAAAACATTACAAAGATTTATGGGCGATTCCTATTGCACATGGTCGTAGACATTGCATTCCACAGTGCATTAGAATTCAGATTTCCTGGTGGAAAGAAATCGCCAGCGAGAATTGATGCGATCGTGTTAGGCGATACGAGATGTGGTAAAGGCCACGTTGCAGAAGGGTTGCACAAGTATTATGGTGTTGGTGAAGTGGTTGGTGCAGAAAATTGTACGTTTGCTGGACTCGTTGGTGGAGCACAACAAATCGGTACGCATTGGATTATCTCATGGGGAAGAATACCGTTGAATGATCGTGGCTTTGTAACGATCGACGAAGCTTCAGAACTGGAAGATACGGATTGGACAAGAATGTCGAGAATCCGTAGTGAAGGAATTGCTGAGGTCACGAAGATCGTGCAACAGATTACAAACGCAAGGACACGATTATTATTCTTAGCAAATCCACCATCGAGGTCAATGGCAAATTATTCGTTTGGCATTCACGCATTGCAAGATCTCGTGCGCGCGCCTGAAGACATTGCGAGATTCGATTATGCATGCATTGTGTCGCATGAGGAAGTGCCGATCGAAGACATAAATAAGATGCATGAAGAAGCGCCATTCATGTACACGCAAAAGGAAGAGCGTGAGCTTATCATGTGGATCTGGTCACGAACTGCCGATCAGATCGAATTTACCAAAGAGGCTGTGGCTGAAGTTTTCAAAACGGCTAATCGTATTGGGAAGTTCTACGACATTGGAATTCCTCTCATACAGGGCGAGAACGTACGATTCAAAATCGCGAAGATTGCCATTTCGTATGCTGGTCGATTGTACAGTAACGATAATAATGGACAGATCCTCAAGGTGAAACGATTGCATGTCGAGTGCGCAGCTGCATTTCTACGAGCGGTATATCGAGCTGACGTCAATGGATATTACGATCATTCGTGGCAGAAGAAAGAGCTCAACCCAAAGTTGCAAGACAAGAACATCGCTGGAATAACGAATTATTTCAAGTCGTTTAAAAGCGAAAGTGAGGCGTACGAATATCTGTTGAGTAATACGTTTATCCAAGCGAAGGATATTACCGAGCATCTCGATGTCTCGATGGTTGTCGCAACTGAGGTTATCTACCATCTGATCAAATACAAATGCATCGTAAAGAAAGGACCATTGTATGTCAAAACTGCGCACTTCACAAGGTGGCTCCGTGGCTGGGTTCGCAAAAACCGCAAGCAGGGGCGTCAAACCGAAAGTAATGTACATTGACATGCCGATCTATAATTTCGGTGATATCGTCGAATGGAAGTTGGTGCAACTCTCGAAATGGTTACCGCCTACGACAGACGAGCTCCAGTATCTCTATCGTGAATGCAAACGGATATGTTCCGACAGGAAACGCATCGCGTGTGTAGCCATATTCGATGGCAAGATTGCGTTATTCGTGGACGACCTAACCAATGGGGCTTTCGACGCTCTCGGCAGTGATTAAAACCATCTAGATACTTTTATTTAATTATTTATTTTAATGTACATTTATTAAAAAAAATTTTATAATACCCCATAATGGGAAAGTGAATTTGCAGCAGAAAGCTGCAGCGCAATCCCAACCACATCACACAGCAGGAGGTTATCATGGCCAAATCAGCAACAGCAAAGAAACCGTCGAAAAAGGTGAAGGAAGAGGTCGACTTCGAAATTGACGGTGAGGAGGAGATGGAGGAGAAGTCGGCGAAGAAAGGAAAGCCTGCGAAAGCGAAGATCCTACCCACACGCGCTGCACTGGACAAGATGAAGATGGCGGTGTCAGTCGTCATTGATGGCCAACCAATTATTGCGAGCAAGCGGCGATTCTCGAAAGGTAGTACGGGCTACAACGGGAATGGGAAGATCATTGTCGATGACGTCGTTTGCCAGGTCTCGTGCAACATCGTCGCAGTTGGGAGTAAGGAGCTCGCGAAGCAAGGCAAGTAAACAACAGTACGTGGCACACGGACGTGCCACAAAGGATGGAGATGCTCCTACGAGGGAAGTTACGACAGCGACAACAATGGATGCTATATCGCAGAGAGCCGAGCATGAAATGGTTAAGCCTACCAAGCCACGTCTCTGAAGGAGGCGACAACGTGAACCCTCATGCATTGGTCACAGTTACGCTCAAGCAGATGGTACTCGAGCTAGATGAGACGCTTGCCGAAGTGTGGTTGACAGACAAACACAGGTTCTTCTTCATGTTGGGTTGGCAGGAACATTTAATCTCGTTGCTGTGAAAGGAGGAAGGCGATGTTAGATCCAAACCCAGTCTATGCCATGATTCTCATTGGTGGTGTCGTGTTGTTTTTCGCCTTAGTCATCCGAGACAAGATGCGCAAATCATGAAGGATGATGAGCTTATAAGAGCGCTAGCGAAAACGCTCGCTCTTGGAAAACGCATCCAGTTGCGAGCTTGCTCGAATGTCACCATGTACAAGTGCAAGAACTGCAACGTTGATGTGCTCGTACCAGAAAACGTAAGATTTCGCATGAAAGGACAATGTTCACGCTGTGCATTCATTGAGGATGTAAAAGCATTGGGAATGGACGTTGTTGAAGCGACAGCTTTCTTTGACAAGATGCAAGAGGCCGGTGAGTTATGAAGCTGAAGCCGCTCGTACCTGTGCAACCAAAGCTGACACCAGAAGAATGGGCGTATGTGTTACGACTCGTAAGATCTGCTACCGCCAAATACCTATCACCAATCCACAGAGTCGCTCTCGAAGAATCCATGCTACTCGCGTTTGGCTCTGCATTTATGGGAACGGGGGACAAATGCCAGGATCCATCTTCCAAAACGCTGATGACCCAACCAGGATCTGCACGAAAAGCGGATTAGCACATTACTGGTACGTTGACACGATGGAGCGATCACGATACGTATTCAAAGTGCCGTCGCTATGCATCATCGAAAACAGGACATGCCCAGACCATGCAGATGAGGTAGTGTATGGGAAGAGCTCGCACTGACGGAGATGAAGAGATCCTTACTGAATATGATCTTGGTGAGGATGAGGACGAAGAGGTTGAGGGTGAGGGTGATGAGGCAAAGGCGATTCGCAAAATGCTCCGTGAAGATGCGGAGATGTCGAAAGGAGAATTCACTGATGATGTAAGCATGCAAAGGGCCTATCAAGATTCAGTGCAAAGGGGGATCACAAAAGGCATCCGACGACGAAGGAAATCGGCACTCAAGGCCGAAAAGAGGATGGGTGGTCCTCCGAAGATTTGGTACGAAGAGGAGAATAGGAGGAAGGCAATGAACAAAGTAGTTGGTGGGACGAAAGGCGGTAAAGGAAATCTTAAGCTTGTGAAGAAAGACGACAAGACGAAGGACGCACCGAAGAAACACGATGACGAGCCGCCAAAGAAGGCCGCTAAGAAGGCGCCTGAAAAGGAGGTGAAAGGGAAGAAGGTCAAGGAAGCGAAAGGAAAGGAGACGAAAGGAAAGGAGGCCAAGGAAAAGAAAGCCAAGCGTGAGACAAAAGATCGTGGACCGTCTGTTGTCGATGGAAAGATCACGCTGCTCGCGAAAGAGAATCCAAAGCGCGAAGGTTCGAACGCGTACAAAAAGTTTGAGCTTTACAAGAAACACAAGACGATCAAGGCGTATCTTGAAGCAGGTGGAAAGAGGAGCTCACTGCGCTACGATTCGAAGAAGGGCTACATCAAGCTTTCGAATCTGAAGCACAAGGGAGATGAGGCCGCGTAAATCGCTTTTAGCCAAGACGCTGCTGAACTAGCAATTCACTTCGTGACAGCTCTAGCATCTAGATGAGAATGACGCGAAGTCATCACCAATATGGTCCGTTGCTACGGGCAGACTTGGAGGGCATTCGATTATGGTAACACGCGAACGCAAGTTGGAGATCGTGTCTGAGTTGAAGGACTTGAAAGGCCAGATCACTGAGCTCATCAATGATGCGCTTCAACTCGTGCAAGAGGCCGTTGGGAAACGGGCAGATCTTGATAAGCGGACTTGGCATGCACATATTGAACAAGCGGTTTCGAACGACCATCAATGGTTGGGCCGTTCAATCCACACCCTTCAGGATGCGATCGAGGAAATTGAAGAAGATCATGATGAGGACGAGGAGATCGAAGAGGAGTTGGACGATGACGTCACTCTCCTAGAAGTTCACGCAGTGGCATAGAGCGCCTTGGTGAGAGCGCGATGGAGGTGCTATGCCGGGAAAGAAAGGCGTGAAGCTAATTGCGAGAATGTCGAAAACAGGCAAATGGAACTCAGTCAAAGAGCTCGTATTTGCGTTATTGGAAAAGAATCCAAACATCCGGCGCCAGGAAGTTGAGAAGGAAGTTCTGAAGGAATATCCGAACTCTAACTTCGTTAGCAAGGATGGAAAACGTAGTCATTTCCCTTGGTACAAGCACAACTTTTCCAAGATGAAATTGGAAGAGGCTCGCTTCAACCTTAAAGACGGCAAGGCGAAAGAGGAAGAAGTCAATAATGATTCCGCTGCATCAAGTATCCCCAATGATGCCGCCGATCCCGCAACCGCTATTCCAGTTGTGGGACTCGAACCTATTTCCGCCAAACTCTCGAAAGGTAAAAAGAGAGCGATTTCTCGAAAAGCTAAAGCACCTGCCAATAAACATGCAGTCGCGGGTCGTAGCGTATCGAGATCTACCAAGAGGATTTAAATGTGTGAAGCTTGCGTCGGTGGTGTTGTTCGTGTTTAGAGACTTCACCGGCGCAGGCATCATACAGCGAGATGGCGATGTTGAGACGTACTTCACATTTAGACTTTGCGTGCATGACATGGAAATTGTGCGCTATGGTATGCATTCGCAAGAGTCGCGTTGCAAGAAATGTGGATACACTATCTACGCTGATTCCTCTGGCTAAGAGGAGTTCAGTCAATGTTCATTATCCAATACGATCACACAGGGAGGCAATATCGACTTGCACATAAAGGGAAATACGGTGAATGGGTTCCACTGGACAAGATCGCGAGGTACAATGCGTACATTGCATTTAGCCAATACTGGGGAGATCCATTAATGCATCGAGTATTCGTTGATGGAATGGAGCTTCCAACAGGTGTTGTGAAGATTGTGAGGAATCTCGTCCATGAGAACGAATGACGATCCTCCACTCTATATCCTAGTGCCAATTGTGATACTGACGCTAATCGGTAGTGTAATCATCTGGGTTGGCGACAAGTTAAGAGGCGTGATACGATGAAGCCAAAGCTTATGCTTGCGAAGCGCATCACCATGGAAGAGCTTAAGGAATGGGATGTGCGCATGTGGGAAGACCACTACATCGAGCCAAAAGTCGATGGTGTGAGATTTGTACGGACAGAACCAGGCGTATGGCTGTCGCGTCAAGGGAAGATCAAGCATAATGTCGACCACATCACGTCGAGACTTGATCGTATGAAACGCTATTCAGATTACCTCATTGATGGGGAACTGTTTAGTTCAGACTGGTCTACGACAATTTCCGCTACACATTCTCACTTCAAAACTGGCCTACACCTATCGTATCGAATCTTCGATATCGTACCATTGCAAAACCCACAAATGCCGTTGATGGAAAGAAAAGAAGTGCTTGAGGAAATGTTGGAAGGTCTCAAGCGAGACGCACCAATTTTCGCTGTGTCATCGACAATTGTGTCGAGCTTTTCAGATTTCCGTCAAGTCTTCAACAATCACTGTGCGTCAGGCTGCGATGGTGCGATGATCAAACGTCGTAAAGGGCCATACGAATTCAAGAGAAGCAAATACTGGCTCAAGGTCAAGCCGTATAGGGAGATGGATTGCAAGATTGTAGGATTCACAGAAGGCAAAGGCAAATACGAAGGTACGTTAGGCGCAATCGTCGTGAAAGTGCCTGTGTCAAAGAAGGAAGGCTCATGGAGCGAGTACACGACCAAAGTTAGTGGCATGACAGATGACGATCGTGACTACATTTGGAAGAACGCAACCAAACTGAGAGGTAAAATCGCCGAGGTTAGGTATCGAGCCATATCAGAGAAAATTCGTTTGATTGAACCGCGGTTAATCCGCATTAGAGTCGACAAGGACGTCGACTGATTGGAGGCAAATGATTGTTGCCTATCCACTCATTTTCGTTGTAGGCCTCATGTGTGGCCTATTGGTTGCAAGCATAGGATGTACACATAACCCTAACGTCAGTATGGAGGAGAACAATGCAACAAGACCGTACAACCCGTCGCAATCAAGCTTTGGCGTCCCGCAGCTCGGAAAGAGATTCGGAGAATGCGACGAGTCGAGAAAGAGGCCGTACTACACAGAACGTCGAGAAAAGACATGGATCTGAAGGTCTCATCACGGATAGGACGCTGACTGTGATGCAGAAAGTTCATAGCATGTTGAACGAAGCTCCGCCGTCTGTTGTGTTGTTCATGCTATCGCGAGTGACTCGTCATGCATTGTGCAATGGACCAAATGACGAGATCAATCGCTTAGGCCGCAAGATTAGTAAGGAAATAAAGCGTGCTGGTCGTCGTGTCTTCAATTTTGAGGATGCGATGGTCACGACACAAGGTTCGCGTGATGGTTATGGGTTTAACATCCAACATGAGGGCGTAGACGATGAGGAGTCGAGTCGTACGGTTGAAGAAACGGCCGACAATATCATTGAGTTGCTGTTGAACTTTATGGGAGACGCTAATAACGTAGACTATAAGGTGACCGATGACCAACAGCAGCTGATGCGCGTGTACATTGAGCAAATGATCGAGGACGGATGGAAGCCGACCGAGAATGAGCTCAAGTCACTCGCATTCAAGGAAACGCTCTATGGAATTCAACAGTACGAAGGTGGTAGAGCGTTGAGCCGTATCATCCAAGACGTGGAGAAGGGTGATGTGGAATCTCGAGCAAGATCGAGAAGGTCGCGTGACGAAGAGCGCGATCAAGTAGGATCGGAAGCGTAAGCTTCTGAAACGGAATGCGGGGTCGTCTAAGAATTGGTAATGGCAGTTGTGTTTGGCCATGCAACTGTCGAATGCCAGCTGCGATAAAGGACGTCCAGTCAATGCTAGCACGAGGCTGGAAGATGCTGTGTCGCTTGCAGCTCCCGCACCCATTAACAAAGGAGGGACACATGGCAAAGAATAATGGCCATAGCAATGGAAAGGATAAGAGAGGCACTGCGTCAAGTAAGCTGCATCTCACAAAATCGGAGCAGAGGATATTGCAACTCGTGTGGGACGGGTACAGTAACTCTGAAATAGCGACAAAGTTGAAGCGCTCACAACGGACAATTGAAGCACATCGAGCTTCAGCGATGAAACGTCTTGGGACGACGAACGTCGTGACAACTGTAAGAAGAGCGCTACAGCTTAACTTCATTAAATAGTGGGTGAAGTAAAAGGGGAGAAACACACCATGGCCAGAAAAGAGTCCATACGGTGGGACGAAACAGAGAAGGACGCGTTAGCCCAACAGATTGCGCTGTTACGTATTTCGGATGTGGATTCAACACTAACAGGATTGTTGAATAAAGCACAGGACGTGCTACCACTACACAGAAGGCGTGGTAAATTAGCATCGTTCAAGTTGGTTCCAGGTCTTGACACACAGGTCAAACGACATCTCGATGCTTTGCTGAACAAACCGGTTAGGACTGAAATCCAATACGTCAAGACAGACGCAGATGAAGCCGTAAAGGCTGCAACATTAGGGCAATTGATCGACGAGACAATTACACGTATCAGTCGATCCATTACGAAGCAACTGACCGAAGTGCTCACAACAGCCATCAATGCTCGACATGTGAAACCGCAAGAAACTGTGATAGAACATAGTGAGGTTGAGAAGGCGAAAGGTCCTGTCGTTGCGGTAGTTGGGATGTATCTGCCAAATTTCAGAGCGTTAGAGAACAGGCTCAAAACCAAGTTGAGCGACGTAAGGTTGAGATTCGTCGATACAAGCAAATCGCAAGTGGCGTTCCCAATGTCAACAGACTTTGTTGTTTGTGTTGGGAATAAGCTGCCACATAATTGGTACGATGCTGCGCGCTCAAAGTTTGGTGATAAATGTTTGCACGTAGAAGGTCGAGTCCAACAGGCAGAGAAGGCGATTTTAGCGTATATGTCCAATGGCGGGAAGGTGCATTACAGACGTGACGTAGTAGGTGACATGCAGTAGTGGTGAGGGTTCAACTAACCATTTTAAGGAGGGCCACATCATGAACCTGAACGCGCTATTTGAATGTGTTGCACGACGTACGCATATACCACCCGACTTAGAGGTGATTGGTGATGCAAAACAACGATACATATCAACAGCGCAATGAGGGTAGCATGAACCGTCAAGAACCACAACAAAGAAAACTGCCTATAATTCCTGTTTATGGGCCAATTGTGAGGACAATGGACGAGATCTGCGAATGTGGTCATTCGCGTTTTGCTCATAAGGATAAGTTCTTTGGATTAAGGCGAGGTACTGGGCGATGCTGTGTTGAGACCGTAATTTTGAAGAGGTGTAACTGCAGTAAGTTTACACTCTCATATCGTGTGATCAACGATGCGAAGGAATACGTATGAAGATCCGTTACCTCAAGGCAGTTGACATTGCCGTTGATTTTATCGATATGTTCACGATCGGTAAAACGCAAATTGCGGGATCATTGCGTCGGCATGAACCAATGATCGGTGACGTTGACATCATCACCAATGACGCACTGTATGAGGTAGCGAAACGATGTGAAGAGAAGCGGGCAAAATACAAGGTCAAGAAAGTGAGAGGTGGAGACTCGAAACTTGACGTTGATTATCGTGGAATGCGATTCAATATCTACCACGCTGAGAAAGATCAGTGGGGAGCTATGCAGTTTTTCCTCACTGGTCCTAGTGGTTATGGAATTGCGTATAGGAAGAGAGCCAAAGAAAGAGGATGGAAACTCAATCAGTATGGGTTGTTCGATGAAAAAGGAAATAATATAGCGTCAAAGACCGAGCATGACATTTACGAAGCTCTAGGAAAAGCGTATAAACCTCCTGAACTAAGAGGGAAATAATATGCGTAGCATTCAGCTTCAGTTTGTCATTAACGGTGATTTTGACCAAGTTGTAATGGGACTGATGGACCCAGCGCATGGTCCATTTGTGCACTCATGTTGGTGGTGGCCTAGACGAAAGCTACGAGAAAAGTCAAAAACGTTTGAGCCAATTCCAAATGGTTTTCGTATGCGAGCCATTCACACTCAACATACTGGACCGTACAGGTTATTAGGTGGAACGATCACCACAACACTAGACTTTGAGCTTCCGAGTATTCGTACTGAATGCATTGAAGCTGGATCGAATTGGTTTGTGACACGATCAATGGTCACACAAATTGAGAATGGGAAAAATCGGTTAGACGTAATGTTGTGCTGGTCTATACTGTCGTGGTTACCTATTGAGAGATTGGTTGCGTTAATGGCAAAGAAGTTCATAATGCAAGACGTCAGGGTTATAGAGCTCTTGCGCGCTGATTCTTCGTGGATGTTTGTAGGAGATGCTGACGAACCAGCGAGATGGTATATGCAATTGAAGAAAGGAACGCAACCATTAAATCGACCGGTAACATTACGATGGAGGAGCTAATGAGATGGCAATTATGTCAACCAGTAACGGTACATGGGCTTGATTGGTTTGGACGAAGCGCATCTGCGACCTTCACTCCGCGTAGTGATAACGAATGGTATTGGAACGGTGAGAGAATAACCATAGGGATGCTGCGTTCGCATCCGCGTGGATTAATGCTAGCGAATGGGAAAGATAGATGGATGGAATACGAGCATTTTGGATCATTGAGGCAAGGTGGTCTAATGGGAATAAATATCCATGCCAATGGATGGCCGCCACATTTTGGTAGGGCATTAGAATGGTGGGAAGCACTGCGAGAAAATTGTCGAGAAGTACCTGAAACCAATGACGGGTGGGTGAAGATAAACCGAATATCGGTCTCTGTCAAGCCAGGTAAATCAAACAGATATGTTGTGTTGCATCCACCATTTGAAGAGTCACCTCAATTATACATTCGCGTGATACTCAAATATCCCAAGTTAGGTGAATGGGATGAATGTTTCGTATGTAATGGAGACACTGACTGGATACCAATTTGGTCTGCACGCACACCAGGATGGCCAGGAATGCTAAGACATGGCGCTAAAGTTTTATCATATTGTGGATGGCCACATGATCCAACCATCCAATGGCCCATAGGTAATCCACAAAATATACTGCGCACATTTGCAAAGCATCGTGCACAAGATATTTTAGGCGCATTATCTGTGTTAGGACGATTAAGCGGAGGAGTGCTGTCATGTTGCGCAGGCCATCGAACTGATGTTATGTTGTTACAACAGGAGGTGGCACATGTCAATGAATTACATAGTGGTATTCCTACTGCTTCTTGGGTGTAGTGAACGAGTTGTTATGACCAAGGCTGGTGTGACTGAAAGCCAACGACAAGAAGATGAGTTAGATTGTGACAAGAAAGCAGGCCAAAAATGGAGCAGAGAATTACATAACAGAGCGATGTCAGAATCAACAGTGATTCAAGCTTCGATACGGAACTGTATGAGAGATAAAGGATATGAAGTGCATACGGAGAAGTAGGAGTTAGATCATGTGGGAAACATGGGCAAGGGGCATGGAGCGGTTCGGTAGAAATCCTATTAAATCCCCCTCAATGAGCCGGCGCCGCTCGATCAAACGTGTGATTTTGAGGCCCTAGGGCAACTAGATACTTTTATTTAATTATTTTTATCATATGTACATTCTGTTTATTTCATTATATAATAGACCCATAATAACACAGATGCAGCGGATGTGTTATTACCACACAATAAACGCGCTGCACATCACACATTAGGAGGTCGTCATGACAAAGGGCAAATCACAGAAAGACGCTGCGAAACTCACGGACGAGCAGCTGAAGGAGCTGATGAACATTGCAACCATCACGTATCGCGGGAAAGGACCCGTATCGCGTGACAAAGTCGCAAAGTTCGCCCGTCAGCGGGTACGCGAACAACGCAATGAGTACCAAGCTATGCGCAAGCGGATACGCGCTGCACGGTACTTGGGCAAGTACGCGACCGCAGAGGACCTCACAGCAGATGACGTCGAGATGGTCTCGTCCTTCATATCGGGCAAGGCCACAGCCATCAGCAGTGAGGAATTCGCCGAGTTTGCCGTCAACGAATAACCACCCCATTTTCCAGACGCGCATGGGCCTCGGTCAAGTGGCTGAGGCCCTAACGCCCTAACAGAGGAGACCTCAATCATGGCCAAACACAAACATTCAAAGAGGCATCGTCGGTCACGCAAGAATGGCAACCTTCTTCTTATCCCAATGAGCGCGTTACAGAAGCTGTTGCTTCAATTCTCTGTTCGCACCTAACCCTCTCTTTCCCACTGACCTACCGATCGGGCCGGCGTCACAACCGGCCCTTTCCCATTCCATAGTTGATAAGGTGTTGATGATTTATTGATGTTTCGGTGAGGCTT
>WBZO01000463.1_pt2 | contig 71315 bp, 58 predicted proteins | sample 5204261 | NCBI WGS metagenome assembly WBZO01 (sample SAMN12412400, study PRJNA552823) | activated sludge metagenome | isolation source: activated sludge from anammox sidestream of wastewater treatment plant... | place: USA: North Carolina | collected 2017-09
GATCCGAGCCGGACGATTATCTCATCGCGGCCGAGGTCGGCGGGCTGAACGGCTTTCAGCACCTCGACGTTCTTCTGAAACATCGGATTGAAATGGGCGGCCCGCTCCGCCTCGCGTAGCTTCTGCCTGACCTCGCCGGACAGGTATTCATCAGCCGTAGTGAATTCGCCGCTCGGCGTTTCATAAATCAGCCCATCAAGAGCGGCAAGAACCTCCGGCTCCGGCTGTTGGCACAATCTGACGATGTAATCGAGGTCAACTCGGCCTTTGTCATTCAAAGAAACAAGCAAGGCTTCCTTCGGCGCGCATCTGCTCGGTTGTTGGCGCGCCGGACGAATCGTCCGTTCGGAAAAGAGAGGCGCCTTGTTGTAGCGGTTCTTCCCGACGGGAATTTCCAAAGCTTTGAGAAAAGGAACGACAGGGCTGTGCGGACTGAGCTTTTTGACGTTCCCATTGATCGGACCGAAGCGCATCTTGAATTGGGAGTAGGCGCCGGCGAGTTCCTGTTGTTTTTCCTTCAACTCGTCATCCGAGGCGTCGCGGAGTTGCAGCCTGATGACCTCTTTGGCCGCGACGTAAATCTTGAGCAACTCGTTGACGCAAGCCCGATCACGTTCCGAAAGCTCACTTTGATCCGTGGCCGCCAGGAAATCCTCTCGGTCTAAATGGAGGCTGCCTGTTTCAGGCTCAACCTGTATGGTGAAAGCGCAATAGCCATTTGCGGGAAGCTGCGCGATCAGTGTCTGCGCCAGACTCGCCGCGAGATCACGGCCATCATCCTTGAGCAAAAACTCCTCGCGCTCATACATCCCGCGCCCGAAGCAAGACTGGCCGAGCATTCGTCCGGGATGAGCGATGAAGAGATTGTTGACGCTTATTTCACGCTCTTCGCCATCGGCGTCGCTGAGCTTAATGTCGCCGACATCAACCCATTCAACCTGGGCCGCCCGCAACGGTTGAACGCGCTTGCGGAGAATCAACACATCCGTGACGACTTCGGTTCCGGCATTACCCCGGAAAGCGCTGCGTGGCAGACGCGCCGCGGCGAGAAGTTCAGCATGAATCGCCAGATATTGCCGCACCTTCGGCGATTTCTTGTCGAGCGTATATCTGGAAGTGATGAAGGCGATGACGCCGCCGGGTTTGACGAGTCGCAGCGATCTGACAAAGAAGTAATCGTGAATCGAGGCCTTGAGAAAGCTCTCCCTGACACTTGCATCCGCAACGGCATAATTGCCGAACGGAACGTTTGAAATGACCAGGTCGAAGTAATTCTCAGGCAGCGGCGTCTCTTCAAACGGCTGGGTGAAGACGCGAGTTTGCGGATAGAGGCGTTGCAGGATGCGGCCTGTAAGCGAATCAATCTCGATTGCCACTCGTTCGGAATTCGCCTTGAGGTTTTGTGGCAGCGCGCCGAGAAAATGGCCAACGCCAGCGGCAGGTTCAAGAATTCGCAGCTTTGTTCTCTCTGATGAGCTGAGCGCAACCGATTGACCGGAATCCATCTCAAGAACTCTGCCACCGCAGCGCATGGCTACGCCGAAATGATCGAGCGCCGCATAGATCGCGCGAATGATCGGCAGACCTGTGTAATGAGCATTGAGTGAGCTGGCGAGCAGACCTTTGATCTCATCCGGCGTGAGCAACTCTGCCAGTTCAGGGCGTGGACGCGCCCACGAATAGGTTCCGTTGGGGAATGCGCGACTGAGGACATCGGAATCCCCCCAGCCAGTGTACCGGGCAAGAGTGCGTTGCTCCTCCTGCGTCAACTCGCCGTGCGTACACGATTCGGCTTCGAACCGCTTGAGCAACGCGATTGCGGCGACATTGAATTTGAATCGTGAAGCCGCGCCACCTAACTCGGAAAGATCGTCATCCTGATTGAAGCAAAAGTCTATCGCTTTGGAAGTGGCGAGCGATGCAGCCTGCATGGTGAATCTCCATTGAGGTTGACAGGTCAATGACCACGCTGGTCATCGGCGATTCACTGCATGCAAGCCGCTCTTGTTTTTTTGATGTGAAATTCCTGGAGGAATTGCAGGGGGTTGAATAGTTAAAGCTGTGGTTTTGGGAAAGACGCCTGCCCAAGAGGGGCCTCCCCGATTCCCGCTCTAATTTTTCATTGACTTGAGGGAAACGGCTTTTATAGACTCGCTGCGGCTCAGAACAAGCGCCTCATTGTTTGCCCGGTTTCTTTCATGCCCAAGATTTTGCCCCCGACCCAGAAAGTCCAAGCTTTTCCGAAGACACAGCGATTGATGGAACAACTGCCGCTCATCAACATTGACCAACTCGAATCGCATCTGTGGGAGTCCGCCAATATTTTGCGGGGGCCAGTGGATGCCGCCGACTTCAAGACCTACGTCTTCCCGTTGCTGTTCTTCAAACGGCTCTCCGACGTTCACGACGAGGAACACCAGGCTGCGTTGGAAGAATCCGGCGGGGATGAGGAATATGCGCTGTTCCCTCAAAACTACAGTTTCCAGGTTCCTGAAGGCTGCCACTGGCGAGATGTCCGGGCCGTCACGACGAACGTCGGCCAGGCTTTGCAAACCGCGATGCGCGAGATCGAGCGCGCGAACCAGGAAACTCTTTACGGCATCTTCGGCGACGCTCAATGGACAAATAAGGATCGTCTGTCGGACGCGCTGCTCTGCGATCTGATCGAACATTTCTCGCGCATTAACCTGGGCAACAAGGCTGCGCAGGCCGATATCCTCGGTCAGGCCTACGAATACCTGATCAAGAAATTCGCCGACGCCACCAACAAGAAGGCCGGAGAGTTTTATACGCCGCGCTCCGTCGTGCGGCTGATGGTGAACATTCTCGACCCACGCGAAGGCGAATCCATTTACGACCCGGCTTGCGGCACCGGCGGCATGCTGCTGGAAGCCATTCACCACGTGAAAGAGAACCACGGCGACGACCGTACGCTCTGGGGCAAGCTCTTCGGGCAGGAAAAGAACCTGACCACCTCCGCTATCGCCCGCATGAACCTGTTTCTGCATGGCGCGGCGGATTTCAAGATCGTGCGCGGCGACACTCTGCGCGACCCGGCATTCTTTTTGGGCGACGGCCTGATGACCTTCGATTGCGTCATCGCCAACCCGCCCTTCTCGCTCGAAAAATGGGGCGAAGAGGTCTGGGCTAGTGACCCATACGGCCGCAACTTCGCCGGGATGCCACCAGCCAAGAGCGGCGATTACGCCTGGGTTCAACACATGATCAAATCCATGGCCCCGGCCACCGGGCGCATGGCCGTCGTGTTGCCGCACGGCGCGCTCTTCCGCATGGGCAAAGAGGGCGAGATGCGAAAGAAGATTTTGCAGATGGACTTGCTCGAAGCGGTCATCGGACTCGGCCCGAATCTGTTTTACGGCACCGGGCTGGCCGCCTGCATTCTCGTTTTCCGCCAGCGCAAAGAGAAAAGTAGGAAGAAAAAGGTACTCATCCTCGACGCCTCGCGCGAATTCAAAACCGGGCGGGCGCAGAACGAACTCTTGCCCGAACACGTCGAACGCATTCACGGCTGGTATCGTGATTTCAAAGACGTGGAAGGCGTCGCCCGCGTGGTCACACTCGACGACATCGCCGCCAATGATTTCAATCTCAACATTCCGCGTTACGTCGAGCCGAAGGCGGAACAGGACACGCTTTCGGTGGAAGAAGCGATGAAGCGGTTACAGGAAAGCGCAGCCGCAGCATTTGTGGCGGAGGAAAAGCTCATCGCCATTCTGAAACGTGAACGTTTACTTGTAGAGAAATGAATGATGGAGGGTTTAGCCTATGATTACTGATCGGCTCATTGACCAGGCGCATTCCGATCTCCGTCGCGACCTTGGCGGAGTTTGGGAAGATTATTTTGGCCTCCTTTACTTGGAGAAAGAGCACAAGGTTCCGCGCGAAAAGGCTGTCAATCAAGTGGCTTTTGGTGGAAACGACTATGGGATTGATGGATTCCACTTTGACGATCAGCGCCGAAATCTATACTTGTTCCAATTCAAGTATTCGGATTCACATAACCAGTTCAAAAGCTCTCTCCATCGTTTGATCGAAGATGGAGTAGAGCGCGTCTTTGCTGCCCCAAACAAGGATGACGCCAAGAACCAACTCTTACTTCAGCTTCGGAGTTGCCTACTTGAAAACCGGGCGATGATTGACCAGATATGCTTCCGCTTCATCTTCACTGGCGACCCAGAAGAAGCTGAACGGAGCAGGGTTTTAGACAAGCTCCGCGAGGACCTCGAAAACAAGAAATATTACGTTGAAAAATTCTTTGGCGACCGGAACGTGAGTTTTGTCGTGGAGTTCCGCTCGTCGAACGGTCGAGTCGGCGTCATCCGTGATCCGCGCCAAACCACAACGTTCGACCTTCCTTTGACCGACCTTGTCATGAAAGATGGCCCGCAAGGTCAGCAGATGCACATCGGCTTTGTGCGATTGGCCGACCTGAATCATATGCATCGTGACCTCGGTCCGCGTTTTTTCGACAGTAATATCCGATATGGGCTTGGCGAGAGCGAAGCGGTGAACCGCGCAATTTCCAATGCGCTCCGACAGACTGTTCTTGATCAATCCGAGCACCCGGATGTCTTCGCCTTCAATCACAACGGCATCACGCTCTTCGCCGAACGCGTTGAGCGCCTCGACAGCCAATGCCGCTTAACCGCGCCACGCCTGTTGAACGGGGCGCAGACTGTCACTACGGTCAGCCGTTTCCTGGAAAGCAACAAAGACAACCCCAAACTGGCTGCTGGCAAAGACGCTTTCGAGGCGATTCGTGTCCTATGCAAAGTGATTACGAATGCTGACCAGAAGTTCGTCACGCGCGTCACTATCAATAACAATCGTCAGAACCCGGTCGAACCCTGGAATCTGCATGCTAATGACATGATTCAACTTGAGCTGCAGGACAAATTCCGGAGCGATCTACAGATTTATTACGAGCGGCAGGAAAATGCCTTCGACCAACTCAGCGCTGAAGACCTGAATGACTATGGAATCGTGGAGGATTCCAAGGCCATTCAAATGCTCAAGCTGACGCAAACCTTTCTTGTCACGGATGGCAACATCAGTCGCCTCTCCGAAATGCGCCGAGTTTTCGAAGATGATCGTGTTTACGAACAGGTCTTTCGCCAATCACGCTTACGGGCGGACTCACGTCATATTCTGCTTTGCTACAAGGCGCAGTTCCGCCTGCGCTGGTTAGCCAATGAAATCGAACAAAGGGGGCCAAACCGATACGCGTTTATCCATCGTTCCCGCTACTTGCTCTGGGCTTTGGTGTGCCAAGGGCTTCTCAATCACAACGACCTTGAAGACAACGCCGAAAATTATGGCACATCCATGTCATTGCCTGCCGGCTACACGGAAATTCTCGGCTATATAGCAACTGCGCGAGTCCGTATCCTGCTGAAGGGGCTGATGGAACACTCTGACTACCAAGACAGGGTTGCGGAAGGCAATCTCAGCTTTTTGCGCACCGACCGCGCCTTCGATAAGTGCCTGGAAATCGCGCACGAAAAGTGGCGCTGGGTTCACAAGAAGCTCGCATGAGTACACGCATCACCCAACAACAGCTTGAATCCTATCTTTGGGGCGCCGCCACGCTGCTGCGCGGAACGATTGACGCGGGCGACTACAAGCAGTTCATTTTCCCGCTGCTGTTTTACAAGCGGCTGTGCGATGTCTTTGACGAGGAGACGCAAACCGCGTTGGCCGAATCGGGCGGCGATCAGGAGTTCGCCGCTTACCCGGAAAACCACCGCTTCCAGATTCCCGCCGAAGCGCATTGGCGCGTCGTGCGGAATGTTTCGACCAACGTGGGGCAGGCGCTGCAGGCCGCGATGCGCGCCATTGAGACGGCCAATCCCGACAAGCTGTTCGGCATCTTCGGCGATGCGCAATGGACGAATAAAGACCGGCTCTCCGATGCGATGCTGCGCGATCTGGTCGAGCATTTCAGCTCGCTGGAACTGACCGTCGCCAATCTGCCCGAAGACGAGCTGGGCAACGGTTACGAATACCTGATCAAGAAATTCGCCGATGATTCCGGTCACACCGCCGCCGAGTTTTACACCAACCGAACCGTCGTCCACCTGATGACCGAAATGTTGCAGCCGCAACCGGGCGAGGCGATCTACGACCCGACCTGCGGCTCCGGCGGGATGCTGCTTTCCGCCATCGCGCATTTGCGCCGTCAGAGAAAAGAGTGGCGCAACGTTCGCTTGTTCGGGCAGGAGCGCAACCTGATGACTTCGTCCATAGCGCGGATGAACTGCTTCCTGCACGGCATCGAGGATTTCCGCATCGAGCGCGGCGATACGCTCGCGGAACCAAAACTGGTTGAAGGCGACAGCCTGATGCGCTTTGACGTGGTGCTGGCCAATCCGCCTTATTCCATCAAACAGTGGGATCGCGCCGCCTTCGCCGCTGACCCGTGGGGGCGCAATCTGTACGGCACGCCGCCGCAGGGCCGCGCCGATTATGCATTCTGGCAACACATCCTGCTCAGCCTGGCCCCGAAGACGGGCCGCTGCGCGATTCTCTTTCCGCACGGCGTGCTGTTCCGGCAGGAAGAAGCCGAGATGCGGCGCAAGCTGATCGAAGCCGACCTGATCGAATGCGTGTTGGGGCTGGGGCCGAACCTGTTTTACAACTCGCCGATGGAAGCCTGCGTCGTCATCTGCCGCACGGCCAAACCCAAAGCGCGCAAGGGCAGGATTCTGTTCATCAACGCGGTCAACGAAGTCACCCGCGAACGCGCGCAGAGCTTTCTGACCGACGAGCACATTGAACGGATTGTGGCCGCCTATCAAAATTTCAAAGACGAACCAGGCTTCACGCGCGTGGTGAGGTTGGAAGAGATTCGGCAGCAGGACGGCAATCTCAACATTCCGCTTTATGTTCAATCAGAGGCAGCGGTAGGCGCGGAGGCCGACACGCAACCGGCGTTGGATGCGGCCATTGAACAATGGCTGGCCAGTTCAGTTAGCTTACGCGCGGCAATGCAACAATTGCTTGGTGAGTTGCCTGAGTCAGCCGAAACCGAGTGACGAACACGTATGAAAGAAAGCATCATTCAAAAAATTGAGCGAGAGACGGGTTGCGACCAGAGCCAGATTGCCAGGATTGCGACTTTGGCGCTCAGAGAATTGCATCTGGTCGCCGCGACCGATGACCAAGTGACGACCGGAGCCGTGATGCAATGTCGTTGGAATTTCGGCGCGGAAGCAAGCTATCACCTCGGCGGCATCCTGATGTATCACGATTACAAGACGAACCAGCCTGATGCGGACGCAGAATCCTTGATGCCGGAAACCATGCAGCGTTTTTTGGGTAGTGGCGCGGAGATTGAAGAGATCAGCCAGCGATGGTTGGAATATTTGGAAAGCCAACGCTCAATCCCGAAATAATCCGGGGATATTGAAAGCCAGTTTGAGAACCCAATTCGCTTCAGTTCCGTAGGAACGGAATGTTTATAGCTGGCGATGGCAACGTTTCTTTAGCTCCGTAGGAGCGGAATGTGCCAGATGTCGCTCCTACGGAGCTTGAAAAACATGTGATGATCGGTTCTATAAACATCCCGCTCCTACGGAGCTAATTCCCGCACAGATGTTGAGATTGTAGATGACTGAAGCTCTGAACCTGACACTGTCAAACCTGCTGCCCAATCCGAACTGGGCAAAGCTGCCGTTGTTTGACCGCAACGGATGGCGGCGGCTCCCGTTCGGCGCGTTTGCCGAGAGCGTCAATGAGCGCGTTGAACCGGCGGACGCTGCCGATGAGGTGTACGTGGGGTTAGAGCATCTCGACTCTGGCAGTTTGCACATCCGGCGTTGGGGCAAGGGCAGCGATGTCATCGGAACCAAGCTACGCTTTCGCAAAGGCGATCTGATCTTCGGACGCCGTCGCGCTTACCAGCGCAAGCTGACCGTGGCGGAGATGGACGGGATTTGCTCGGCGCACGCGATGGTCGTGCGGGCGAAGCCAGAGGTCGTGCTGCCGGAGTTCCTGCCGTTCCTGATGATGAGCGACAAGTTTATGAACCGCGCTGTGGAGATTTCGGTCGGTTCGCTTTCGCCCACCATCAACTGGACGACGCTCAAGCTTCAGGAGTTCGACCTGCCGCCGCTCGACCAGCAACGGCGCATCGCGGAAATCCTGTGGGCGGTGGATGAAAATATTCAATCTTGGCTTGCGGCCACAATTTCGGCTGACCAGCAATATCAAGCAATAGTTTCGGATTTCATTGCTTCTCACGAAACTGACAAAATGCCCTTGGGGGAATGTCTTGATGAGGTTCAATACGGCTCGTCGAGCAAAGCAATCCTACAGTCGGCTCCGGGATTGTTGCCGCTTTTGCGGATTCCCAACGTGATTGGAGGAAAAGTCGATTTCGCCAACTTGGTTTGGTTGAAACCGACTGAGGAATTTGAGAAATACCGTTTGGCCCGAGGCGACGTGTTAATTGTCCGAACAAACGGCAATCCTGATTATGTTGGAAGGACGGCTGTTTATGAAGGCTTCGAGTTTGAGAAGTGCCTTTTCGCTAGCTACTTGATCCGGTTGAGGGCTAAACACGACAAAATACTACCGCACTTTCTTCATGAGATGCTTCGGAGCAAGCAAGTAAAGAAGGACATCCGAAAGCAGGTAAAGTCGAGTGCCGGAAACTACAACCTGAACACGCAAGGCATCCGCAGCCTTCACATTCCCCTTCCGGCAAAGAAAGTACAAGAAAAATTACTTGAGCGATTGGGATCGGTAAGCGCTGTAGCCGATGCAATGACTTGTCACTTAGAGACCATGCGCGAATTGCGCTCGACATTCTTAAACAGCCTTTTCAACTCGGATATGCCATGAACTTTACCGAATCCAACACTGTCGAACAGATGATCCTCGACGCCGTCATCGCACACCCTGGCAGCGCAGGCGGAAAGGAGTTCGCTACATGACTCTGAAGGAACTGAAAGCGCAGATTGCGCTTGGCGAAGACAGCCGCCGCCAGTTCAAACTCGATATCACCAATCCCTACGCGCTGGCGGCGGAGATGGCGGCGTTCTCCAATTCGGAAGGCGGCGCGCTCTTTCTCGGCGTAGGCGACGACGGTTCGCTGCGGCAAGTCTTTGATGGCGCGCTGGGTTTCGTGTCGCGCAATTTGCACAAGGTGCAGGCCGGTCGCGGCGTGAATGCGCCGGGCGTGCCGGAAATCCCGCTCTCGGTATTTGAGGAATTGCTGGTCAACGCGCTGGCCCACCGTGATTATCTGGTCAGCGCGCCGATCCGGCTGTTCGTCTTCGACAACCGCGTCGAGATCATCAGCCCCGGCCATTTGCCCAACAATCTGACCGTCGCCAAGATTCGCACGGGGAATTCGATCATTCGTAACCCGATCCTGGTGTCGTACATCGCCAAAGGCATCCTGCCTTACCGGGGCCTGGGTTCCGGCATCAAACGCGCGCTGGAAGATTGGCCGGAGATTGATTTTGTAGATGACAACGACGGCTGCCTCTTCACAGCGGTGGTTCACCGGAAGGCGAAAGCCGTTTCACCGGCAAGCGCCGGCCTGACTGGAGAGTTCCCAGCAAGTTCCCAGAAAAGTTCCCAGAGGAGTTCCCAGAAAATTATCGAATTGATGCGAGGCGACCCGGAGATCACCATCGCGGAACTCGCTCAACAGTTGGGAATCAGTGACCGGGCGGTCAAGAAACAGATTACGAAGTTAAAGCAACAAGATTTGATCCGCCGCGTCGGCCCGGATAAAGGCGGCCATTGGGAAGTCAGCCAGTGACGCATTCAGGCGTGTTGATAGGGAGTAGTTTATGTTCACTGAAGCCAACACTGTCGAATATATGATCTTCGACGCCGCCATCCACCTCGGCAGCGGGGCGGAAAATTGGCAGTACATGCGTAGCTCTCAACTACCTCGTAAGAGCCACGACGTGATGGTGGAGTCGTGGGTGCGCGAGGCGCTCATCCGGCTCAATCCGGACATCGCCGCCCAGCCCGACCGCGCCGACGAAGTGATCTACAACCTGCGGGCCTGCATCCTGGCCGTGCAATCCGACGGGCTGGTGCGGGCCAACGAAAACTTCATGGCCTGGGTTCGAGGCGAAAAGACGATGCCGTTTGGGCCGAACGGCGAACACGTTTCGATCCAATTGATTGACGCCGAACAGCCGGCGAACAACCGGTTGACCGTGACGAACCAGTGGACGTTTCAAAACGGCGCGATTGAAAAGCGGTTCGACGTGGTCTTTCTGGTCAACGGGCTGCCGGTGGTGATCGGCGAGGCCAAGACGCCCACGCGCAGCGCGGTGACGTGGTTCGACGGCGCGTTTCAAATCAACGAGATTTACGAGCGGCAAGTCCCGGCGATGTTCGTGCCCAACGTCTTTTCGTTCGCCACCGAAGGCAAATGTTACCGCTACGGTTCCGTCCGCATGCCGATTGATATGTGGGGGCCGTGGCGCGACGACGATAGTCAGGATGAAGGCCAGCTTCATCACGTCAAAGCCGCGGCGCAAAGCATGCTTCGGCCCGTCGTCGTGCTCGACATCCTGCAAAACTTCACGCTGTTCGCCACCGACAAGAAACACCGGCGGATCAAGATCATCTGCCGCTATCAGCAATACGAGACGACCAACAAGATTCTCGACCGCGTGTTGAAGGGCTATCCGAAGAAGGGCCTGATCTGGCATTTCCAGGGCAGCGGCAAATCGTTGCTGATGGTTTTCGCCGCGCAAAAGCTGCGGCTGCATCCACGGCTGGGCAATCCGACGGTGCTGATCGTGGTTGATCGCATAGATTTGGATACGCAGATCACCGCCACATTCAACGCCGCCGACGTGCCGAACATGGTCGGCGTGGCGACGCGGCAAGAGTTGCAAATGCTGCTGGCGCAGGACGTGCGCAAGGTGCTGATCACGACGATTCACAAATTCGCCGAGGCCGGCGGCAAGCTGAACGAACGTCCGAACATCATCGTGATGGTGGACGAAGCGCACCGTACGCAGGAAGGCGACCTCGGGCGCAAGATGCGCGAGGCGTTGCCGAACGCGTTCCTGTTCGGTCTGACCGGCACGCCGATTAACCGCGCGGACAAGAACACGTTCTGGGCCTTCGGCGCGGACGAAGACGAGAAGGGCTACCTGAGCCGCTATTCGTTCCAGGATTCGATCCGCGACAAGGCGACGCTGCCGCTGCATTTCGAAGCGCCCGAAGTGAGGCTGAAACTGGATCGGGCGGCGATTGACGAAGCCTACGCGCAGATCACCGGTGACCTGAGCGAACAGGAGCGCGATGATCTGGCCAAACGCGCCGCCAAGATGGCCGTGCTGGTCAAAAATCCCGAACGCGTGCGAGCCGTGGTCAATCACATCGTCAGGCATTACCAGACCAAAGTAGAGCCGAACGGCTTCAAGGCTCAGGTGGTGGTCTTCGACCGCGAATGCTGCGTGCTGTACAAGCAAATCTTCGATGAGTTGCTTGGTGCGGAAGCGAGCGCGGTAGTGATGCACACGACCAACGCCGACCCGCCGGAATGGAAAGCGCATTCGCGCGACAAGGACGCCGAAGAGAAACTGCTCGACCGGTTCCGCGATGCGGCAGACCCGTTGAAATTCGTCATCGTGACCAACAAGTTGTTGACCGGCTTCGACGCGCCGATTTTGCAGGTGATGTATCTGGACAAGCCGATGAAGGATCACAACCTGCTGCAAGCTATCTGCCGAACGAACCGCACGTTCGGTCAGGATAAGACGCACGGTTTGATCGTGGATTACATCGGCATTTTTGACGATGTAGCGCGGGCGCTGGATTTCGACGAGCAGGCCGTGCAGCAGGTCGTGACGAACATTGACGAACTGCGTAAAGAACTTCCGGTTCAGATTCAGAAATGCCTGGCCTTTTTCGCCGGCGTTGATCGCACCGTGGGCGGTTACGAAGGGCTGATGGAGGCGCAGCAACGGCTGCCCAACAACGACACGCGCGACAAATTCGCGGCGGAATTCACCCTGCTCGGCAAAATCTGGGAAGCGCTCTCGCCTGATCCGATGCTAGGCCCGTACGAGACCGATTTCAAATGGCTGACGCAGGTTTACGAATCGGTTAAGCCGGTCAGCGGCAATGGGCGTTTGCTGTGGCATCGGCTCGGCGCAAAGACGATTGAGTTGATTAACCAGAACGTCCACGTCGAATCAGTGCGCGACGACATAGAAACGCTGATCCTTGACGTAGAAGTGCTAGATGGCATCCTCAAAGACGCCAACCCGGAAAAGAAGGCGCACGAGGTAACGATCAAGCTGATCGCCCGGTTACGCAAACACGCCGGAGACCCGAAGTTCAAGGAATTGGGCGAACGGCTGGAAAAGGTGAAGGAGCGTCACGAACAAGGCTTCCTGACCAGTTTGGAATTCCTCAAGGAAATTCTGGAGATTGCGAAAGAAGTGGTCATAGTTGAAAAACAGGTTGATCCACAGGAGGAGCGCGACCGGGCAAAAGAAGCGTTGACGGAATTGTTCAACGAAACCAAAAACACCGCCACGCACATCATCGTCGAACGCATCGTCAACGACATTGACACCATCGTGAAAACAGTTCGCTTCCCCGACTGGCAGCGCACTACGCAAGGCGAGCGACTGGTGCAAAAAGAGCTTCGCTTAACTCTCCACAAATACCAGCTTCATCGCGATCAAGACCTGTTCGATCGGGCGTATGCGTACATCAAGCAGTATTACTGATGATCACCGGCGTAGTGGATTTGACGAGGAATTAAAAGAGGCCATCGCGGAAATCGCTATCCTTAATAGCCCTTTCGATATTTCGGGTTGAAGTTGCAATCACTCGCGCTATGACTTTGATTGATTGCCCAATTCGATCCTACGCGGTGGACCGTGCCTTCCAGTAAAATGCGCAACGGCTTGGCTTTGTGAGTAGATAAATAATGGCTGCCAAATTCATAACGGGAGTCTAAAAATCAGAGTATCCTATAGCGAAATTATGCGATTGATCAAAAAGGAGAGAAGCAAATGGAGATAGAACAGAAGCCTCATTTCCTGGGACGTTACATTGTGGCTGATCCAAAAATCTGTCACGGCAAACCGACATTTCGTGGCACGCGGGTGCTGGTCGCTGATGTGCTCGAACAAGTCGCCAGCGGTATGGCGTGGGAGATGATCGTCGAAGAATGGAATGAGAGCGTGAGCTTTGAGGCCATCAAGGAAGCCGTGCAATTGGCCAGCCAGGCGTTGCTCAGACACGCGGACGAATTTGTTCTGGAGCAGACCGCAGCTTGAATATTCTTGATGAAAACATTCCGAGGAGCCAAAGACTGCTGCTGGAGAGTTGGGGCATCCGCGTAAAACAGATCGGAGTTGACATCGGCCACAAGGGCTTGCAGGACGAAGAGATCATCCCTCTGTTGCACAGCCTGCGCCAACCAACCTTCCTGACGCGCGATGATGATTTCTACGACCGCCAGTTGGGGCACGCGGGATACTGTTTGGTCTATTTGGCGGTTGGTAAATACGAGGCGGCATTCTTTGCGCGCCGGTTATTGCGGCATCGCGCATTAAAAACGAAAGCCCAGCGAATGGGGGCTGTCATTCGCGTTTCCAGCGCTGGGATATGGGTATGGCGGCTGCATGCGAAGAAAGAGGAATTTTTGAGTTGGAGTTGAAGGCCGCCCGACAGCATCAGCCTAGCTTGAATGGCCGCCATTCCGCGCAAAAGATTCCAAACAATTCTTGCAAAGGCAGTCTTTGTACCGCTCCCGCAGTATTCGCCGAATTTCCGCGCTGAGTTTGATTCCGGAACACCAGCACCCGGTGAGCGATGCGCCGCAGACAAACGCTTCTCCGCAGGCTTCACAGGTTTGTGGCGCACGGCGTTGAGGCAGAATGAGGTTGGTCAAGTCTCGCAGCTTCATCGTCGGCAATCATATTACGTGGCATCGCTTCTCACCACATCCGCAGCGCCAGCTCATCATCATTTTTCTCGCTGTGCGCAATCCGGGTTCGGATTCATCAATCGCAACAGAGGCGGTAATTCATCATCGGCCTCTTCGGGAGAATCGTCATCGCGGACGACGCCGATTTCTCTGGCGGCGATTGTGAGCCGGTTGATGTACTCCTGCCGGTCGTAGTTGATCGTCGCGTTTCGTCTGGTGGTAGTGACTCTTTCGGCTTTCTTTTTCGCCTTTGAATTCGTGATGACGTAACCGATCTTTTCGCCGGGATGCACATTCACACCGTCGGCGATCAATTCGCGCGCGGCCAATGACGCGCGCGTTTCGACCGAATAGTCTTCAATCTCGCGGCTCATTACTTGTTCGATGATCAGAAGCCTGGGATCAACCTTTCCGCTTTGTAGCTCAGCAAGGCGACCGTCGTAGAGTCGTTTCGCTTCCTGTCGTTGTCGTTGCAATTCTTCAACGCTGCGGGCCTTTGCTAAGACAGCGAGCATCTGCTCCTGAGCCTGTTTGATAAATTCCGGCGTGTCGTGCCGTCGGCAGGCCAGGCCGCGAATCTTCATCTGTCCGTCGGTGAACACGCCGTAAAATCTCGCGGCGACCGGGCGTGAAGATTTGATCTTCGACGGCGTGAATACCAGCCAGCGGTAAACCCCTTCCAGGCTCATCTCGATTCCGGTTTCGCGCGTGATCATTTCGCAGAGATTGAGCAAACCTTCTTCACTCGCGCCGGCTTTCCTGATCCACAAACTGTCAGTCAGCGCGTGAAGCATTTCGTAGCCTGCGCCTTCGGCAATCTCTTTCGCCAGCAGCAGCGTTTCTCGCCCCCAGGCGGTCACACCTTCGTGCGCTTCAATGCGGCCGAAGCGGGCGCCTTTGTAACCCATGTACCCGAATGCCGTCACCAGCATCCATTTGATTGCGCCGCGCCGCGCGTCGTAAATCGCCCGTGTCCGCTCATCGGCGCTTTTCATCAGTTGTTTGAGCCGGTTTCGCCGCTCGATTAGCGGTTCGAGCGTGAGCGGGATCAAGCCGCGCCGTTTCTCGCAGATGTTATATCCGGCTTCGGGCACGGCTATGTTTTCACAGCAGGAACAGAGCACGGTTTCAGGCGAGATGTTGCGCGTGACCATTAAAGATGGGTACATCGAGACGAAATCTATCTCGATAACATCTTCGTGCTCGCCGACAGGCGGTTGGTAGGTCAATCCTCCCTTATCCACAGTCAATAGTTGCAATGCAGTCTTTGGCTTCTCCGGCTCGATCTTGCGCCAGGGGACCAGAATGCCGTCAGTGATCGCGCGGTACATCTGCATCGAGGTCATTGCGGCTCCGGGGCTAACGCGACTCATTTTTTGCAACGGTACGCGGCTGAGCCGCGCCAGTTCCAGCAACCCTTCCATTCCAGTTTCGTGATGCGCGAATGAATTCTCGCGGTCAATGTGCCAGCGGCCGAAGAGCGGATAGCTCGGCGGCTTGTAAACGATATTGCCGTAGCTGAAGTACGTGCGGCCTTCAGTTTCAATCTTGCGTTCGGTGAGTACCCGGTCACGATCGAGTCGCAGTTGCAGCTTCTCGCGTCTGGCTACGTTCAGCAGCGCGGGAAACAGGGTCGAATCGCCGCGCTCGCTCAGGATCAGATCGGGATCGTACCGTTCGATGATTTCGTTGACGGCGTTGATCGCCTTCGCGCCCTCGCTGGGACGAAGGACGAACTCATCGGCTCCCACCGCAATGACGATTCTGCTGTCGCCAGTCAAGGGGCGCATCCGTTCACCACGCATTCGCATTACGCTGAGCGGCAACGGGGCGTGGTCAATATCCCATGGCGAGTTGGTCGCCGCGACTTCAATCAAATTACCGTGCCGATCAGTCTCTGCGACCAGTCGGCACAGTGGAAAAAGATGTTTGAGGTAGAGGTAATGTTGCGGCGCCGGAATATCGAGGTTGTAAAACGTGATCTCGCGGTCGAGTTTCGCGGCGATTTCACGCAGCTTCAGCAGGTTCGATGACTCGGCTACGTCGAGTTGCATCACCTCAATCTCTTTGCCACTCCAGAATTCGATCTTCTCGGTCCGGCGCGCGCTCGCGACCAGATCGCGCCGGCGCAGATCGGTTGCGAGCTGTTTGAGTTTCGCCCTGTCGCCGGAGGCGTAGACCGGTTGGCGGAACTCGTCGGTCACGCGGCGCAATCGCCCGTCACCGTCGTATACCCAGAGGGTGACCGCCGAGCCAAGCTCGTCAACATCGAACAACCAGCCCTCCAAACGATTGCGGATTGTGGGTTGAGGCACGCGGTTTGAAGGGAGGCTACTTCTTTGCATCGCGCAGTTCTTTTTCAAGCTCGTCCACGCGAGCCTTCAGGTGTCGAGCGTCCTTGAGCATCTCGATCAGTACGGAGATGAAGATTGACTCCATCGGGTCGGGGTTGGAGGACTGCACCCCGGCCTGCACGTGCAATCGCGCGCGCTCGAAGATGTCGTCGAAGAGTTCCTGATCCTGTTTGCGCAGCGTGCGGCGAAACTTACTCAGCCGCTTCTGCTGGTCGGCCAGAACGATGCTGTATGGAGAGACAGTCCGCCCCATTCCACCTCCAATCGAGATGCAAAGAAGTTCACGGGGGTCGGGGCACAAAGCTTAAAGAGTCTTTGTCGAGAGTTTGACGATAACGCCCATTCACTTCGCCAGCTTCAAATGATCGCGGCGTCGTTCGAGCGTGAAGGAATGCTCGTCTTCCAGCCGCATCACCACGTTCGATTCGCGGCAGAGGTCGGTCAGGAAGTAAGCGCGTTTGGTGTGTTTCGGCGTTTCGCTCTGCGTGAATAGCAAAGCCATGCCCTCTCCCGACAGAGCGACGAGACGCCGCAGCGAGCGGTAAAACAGCCGCGCCGCGTCGCTGTGCGTAATATCCTCGTCGTAGAAGGCCGTGCAGACGCCGGAGATGATGACTACCCCGAAAGCCTCTTCAGGGTTCAGGCGATGAATCAGTTCATCGAGTTGGTAGGCCGTAAAGGCTCGGGCAACGAGTATACGGCTTAAAGCCTCTTCCTGGCTCTCGTCCAGCGACCTAACCAGTCTTGCAACCATGTAAGGGTCGAAGCGGTTGTCGCCGGAAAGGAATAGAACCTTTTTGTATTCGCATGCGACCTGAGCAGCCAGATGTACGCCCAGCGCCCACGCGTGGTCGCCGCAGACGACGACCATTCGCGCCGGGGACAAAGAGGCGCGCGCCACGAGCGGCGCAGAGCTTGTTGGCAGAGTTCGCATAACAATACCTCCCACGAAATCAACTATCCGCGCCCGCGAACCCGCTTGAACCGTATACCCGAATTTTTGACGCGTGTTGGAGCGTCAATGACAATAGATGTGAATCTCGTTTGATGGCGCAAACGAAAAAGTGATTAGAAGTTAGCGAAACGTGGCTGAAATTGCAAACGATCTCAATCCACAGAATTATTTTCGACTCTGCTTTTGTGCTAGCCACCCGTCCCGTTACGCCTTATATCTTCAACTGAATCGGGGAATAACGGCATGTCGGAGTTGTCGCCTGATTCCGGTGGCAGCAATTTCTCCCTCCTCAAAATCGCGCTCACCGTGCGGTAGTCCATGTTGAGAAATTTGGCGACCTGGAATTCCCGCCCTATCTCGTAAAAAGTTTCAATCACATACCTCTTCCTGATCTCAAGCATCGTCGGCCGGTCTTCAAGAGCATTGGCGTTCATCAGGCTCAGAAGGAAGTCGCGTGTCAGATGCTCGGCCTTGCGCTTTGGGGTTTGGATGTATCGTTGAACATCTTCGAGGAATATTCGCCTGCCGGAGAAAGTTATGAGCCTGTTGATGACGCTCTCGAGTTCGCGCACGTTGCCAGGCCACTTGTAACGGCGTAGTTCATCCATGGCTTCCGGCGTGATGATTGTGCCCTTGCCCGTTCGTTGGCAGAAATGCGCGACGAGCAGCGGGAGGTCTTCGATTCGCTCTCTCAACGGCGGAACGCGCAACACTTCCCCCAGGCGGTAAAACAGGTCTTCCCGAAAGACGCCGTCTTTGATCGCTTTCTCGATATTGCGATTGGACGCGGCGATGATGCGCGCAGTGGCTTTGATTTCGTGATTCGAGCCGACGCGCCGGAATGTCCCTTCCTGCAACACGCGTAGCAGCTTGGCTTGTATAGTTGGCGAAGCTTCGGTTATCTCGTCAAGAAATAGCGTGCCGTTTGCTGCCTCTTCCCATAATCCTCTTTTCATCGCATGAGCGCCGGTGAACGCCCCTTTCTCGTGCCCGAACAATTCGGATTCAAGCAGACTTTCGACCATTGCCGCGCAGTTGACGGCGCGAAAAGCTCCGGGACGTTTGCTCGCCTGATAAATCTGCCAGGCTATAACCTCTTTGCCCGTGCCCGTCTCGCCGGTAATGAAGACTGAAGAATTGTTGTGTGACTGCGCGATCTTGAAAATTTGGCGCGACAGCTCCAGCATCGGGCGTGAACCACCGATCATGATCTTGGCTGAGCCATCCTTCACTGGTTCGATGCTGATCGCCTCGACTTCCTCATTGCCCAGCGCTGGTTGAGATTGGCGGCGGGCTTGATCGGCAATTTCCAGTATCTCCGAAGGCAGGAGCGGCCACCCACGATAATCAGACGCGCCGTGTTGATAGCAAAGCAGCGCGTCGGCGGCCGAAGGATTTTCGGCCAGAATTACGACCTGCGTCCTCTCTTCTTCTATCCTGGAACGAAGCCTTTCGATGACTTCGAGCGAGTGGCTACAAGAGGTCTTCTCTGACACCAGTGCCAGAGACCAGGCGCGCTCAGCTACCAAACGGTCAAACTCATCGAACCTTTCGCAGCAATCTACCTCCCAATCAGCGTTGGCCAAGATCATTTGCAGCTTCGCTCTGATGTGAGGATTGGCCGAGATCACCAACGCGCTGTCATGCGCCGATTTGTTCGCCGATTTGTTTGCCAAGTTGTCTGGATGATGGTTGTCGCCTTGCATATTGACGTAAAATCCCTACGGCCACGCAGAAGACGGAGCGCCGGAACTGCCCGCATTGAAAAAATTGAGTTTTACGTCCGAAGAATTCCTTGCGAGCGAAATCGCCTCGCTGTTGCGTCCACGGCGGCTCCGACTGCAAATAGCCAGCATGATCATTGACGCCAGACATCGGGCTCGATTCCAGCGGCAATCACTTTTTCTCGGGTTTTAAGAATGGCGTCACTGATGTAGAAAAATTTTCGGTCGAGTGGAATTGTGAGGCAGTTCTACCGTCTATAGATCATGGCGCTTGAAATAGAGATGAATTGTCTGATGAATTAGAAGCGCCGTTTCGTGTTGAAGCTACGAGCTTGCAGCGATTTCTCCGAAGAAACGCAATTCATCCGCAACTGATAATTGACCTGCGAAGACCGGCTCTTTTCTTATCTCTTTCCCCCAACTTGGAAAACAATGAATTACCTGAAGTGTCCATTACTGTGTCTGATCGTATTTGTCGCGCTGCTGGCGGTGTTGACTCGTAGTCAACCAGCATCAGCGCAGAGCGATGAGATTGCGCCGAATGCCAACCTTGAAATTCACGGTATTCCGAAGGTACCGGCTGCGCTCGCGCCCAAGGCTAGACGCTACTCCAATTTTTATGGGCTGCCGCTCGCCGGTTGGGATTCCATCAAGCGCGAGATTTTACTCAAAGGGATTTCAAACGTGTCATGGGTTTCGCGAGTTGAGGCTCCCGCAGGCAGTCTCAAGGCATGGATGTATCTTCAGACGAACGGAATTTACGATCTCTACTTTCAGCCTCAGGCAAAGTATCTCGTCTACAACCGGGACTCGAATGGGGATGAGGCGTTTCAGATGTATCTCTACGACATCGAGAAGCGTTCGGGCACGCTGTTTACCGACGGAAAATCGAGAAGCACTGAACCGGTATGGTCGAATTCAGGTGAGAGGATCGTGTACAGCTCTTCGCCTCCGGGCGGCGTCGGCGTGAGCCTGCATTTAGTCAACCCATTCGATCCGAAGAGCAATAGTTTGCTCGTGCAATCAACGGGTAACTATCTGAAGGCTTATGACTGGTCGCCAGATGACACGCAGGTCGCCTACTGCGAATTCATCGCGAACACAATAAGTAAGCTGTGGTTGATCAACGTCAAAACTGGCGAGAAGCGTCTGTTGTCAACTTCAGATAAAAAGGAAGAAGAGTATTACGACTCACCACAGTTCAGTCAGGACGGTAAAGGCGTTTACGTCGTGACTGATAAAGACTCTGATTTTCGCAGGCTGGCGTACGTTGATTTGGTTACTGGGCGCTTCAAATTTTTGACGACCGACATCAAATGGGACGTGGATGAATTTCAACTCGCGCCCGATGGTAAGACGCTGGCTGTGGTCACGAACGAAGATGGCATTTCTCATTTATATCTGATCGCCACCGACACAGAGAAGAGAAAACCAATCACTTCACTTCCGTCCGGCATCGTCTCTGATCTCAAGTGGCATAACAACTCTGTTGATCTTGCATTCAATTTCAAGTCGCCCCGCACACCGAATGATGTCTATTCACTCAACGCCAGTAATGGAAATATCGAGCGGTGGGCGAAAAGCGCAACCGGTGGGGTGGAGCCGGAGAAGCTCTCACTGCCCGAACTCATCAAATGGAAGAGCTTTGATGGAAGAATGATCTCGGGCTTTCTTTATAGGCCTCCAGCAATCTTCACCGGCAAGCGTCCTGTCATTATTGATATTCACGGCGGCCCAGTAGACCAGTATCGTCCCGGCTTTGGCTATGACGACAATTTCTTTAGCAATGAATTGGGCGTCGTCAGAATCTATCCCAACGTGCGAGGGTCATCCGGTTACGGCAAGACGTTTCTCAATCTCGATGACGGTGTAAAGCGCGAGGGCGCGGTGAAAGACATCGGCGCGTTGCTGGATTGGATCAAGACTCAATCCGATCTTGATGCTGAGAGAGTTCTTGTTCAAGGCGGAAGCTATGGCGGTTATTTGGCGCTTTCCGTAGCGGTGAATTACAGCAATCGCATTCGAGGAGCCATTTCCGATTCCGGGATGACAAACCTGGCAACCTTCATAGAACGCACTGAAGGGTGGCGGCGCGATGTTCAACGCCCGGAGTTTGGCGATGAGCGAGACTCGAAGATCAGAACGTTTATGGAACGCACCGCGCCGCTCAACAATGCAGACAAGATCAAAAAGCCCTTGCTGATTATTCAAGGCAAAAACGATCCCCGCGTCCCCGTCAGCGAAGCGGAAGCGATTGTCCAAGCATTAAAGAAGACAGAAACCCCCGTCTGGTACCTCCTCGCCAAAGACGAAGGGCATACATTCATGAAACAGGCCAATCGCGATTTCCGACTCTACTCCCTCATCCTTTTCGTCCAAGAGCACCTACTCAAGTAGGCGCAAACATCAACCACTTCGTCCAAGAGTGCTTATTGAAGTAAGCGCATTCATCAACCACTCGCCGCGACCATTGCGGCCACAACAGGAGAATTCGTATGAAGAAGTTCAAGCTGTTATTTACGAGCCTTTTCCTGGCAATGGCTCTACTCTTCGTTAACATCAGCCCGGTTTACGCGGACGATCCGGGCAATGGACCTCAAGGGACATCTCAAGCGAAATCCGCGCCACCACAGCAAACGCTCTCACCTCAACTCATCTCACTCATTTTGGCGATGATGCGGCTTTGGTAGAGCGTCATTTCAACCGCACGCTCTATGACTTTGCGAGCGTCAAAAACAGACATAACCTTCCGAGCCGGGAGAGCGGCTGCGCTCTTTCGGCTCGCTCTTGCTCTGCTGTGCGTTCCCAGCATCCTCATCCTCCCAGCCTTTCTTTTATCACAAGCTCAGGGGCCGAAACCGGTCGAGGGCGAAGAAGCGTTGATCGCTGCTCTTCTGAAAGTGGGAAAAGAAGGGCAAGCGGTGGACAAACTGCTCGACGAGCATACTGCTCTCATCACGCCTCAATTCTGGGACAGGCTGACGAAGCGGGCGCTGTCCACATACTATTTCGTCGGCGCTGATCAATCACTCACGCTTTACGGAATCGCGCTGAATGTGGCCGAGAGGTTGAAAGATCAGCGGCTCGTCGCGACCTCGCATTACAACATTGGCAGAACATACTCCGGTCTCGGTCGAATAGATGCTGCGATTCAATCTCATCTTGCGAGCAGAAGAGTCTTTGAAGCCGAAGGATTGCAACGAGATTTGATTTACGTTCTCAGTGACCTGGCATCGCTCTATTACTACGCAGGAGAGTACAAAACCGCCACGTCATACGCTGAGCAATGCCTCGTGTTGGCTGAGAAAGTGAAACAGAGCGGCGAGGCTCCGGGCGCTCATCCTGACGAGTATGGGATCGCAGGGGCGTTATCTGTTCTGGGCGCCATCAGCAGGCGAGACGGCGACTATGATCGAGCCATTGGGCAGATACAAAAATCAATCGCGCTCTATCGGCAGTTGGATCGAGGGACTTTTCAGTTCGGTTTCTACATTGCCGACAACCTGACCGAACTGGGGCGGGTTTACAGCGCAATGGGCGACAATGTTCAAGCGTTCAGTTGCCTGCAACAAGCGTTGAATATTGCGAAAAAACTTCCTCAGCGGGACCTGCTGGCGAATGTGCTCAACAGCGTCGGTGTTTTGTACCTTGAGCAGGAAGAATACGACAAAGCGAACGCTCATTTGCGTCAGAGTTTGCATATCTATCAGGCTCTAAAGAATCAGGCTGAAACAGCCAGAGTACTGCTGAATCTGGGAGTCATAGAGCAAAGGCGTGGAAATTTCGATCAGGCGCTGGATAGTTTCCAGAAGAGCCTGGATCAGGCGACAGAATCATCGAACAGGGACGTGATGATTGCCGCGGGCGAAGGGATAGGAGCCGTTTACCGCGAACAGAAGAAATACAAAGAAGCGATTGAATCATTGGATCGAAGTTTATCGTTGGCGAAAGAGATTGATGATCAAATCCGGATCGCCGAAATCTTGTGGCGCAAATCCGAAGCGCATCACGCGATGGGCAGCTTTTCGGAGGCCGCCGCGCTTTCGGAAAGCGCGCATCAAGTCGCTCGCCGGCTTCGACTGCCCAAGCTTTCCTACCTGACAGCGACAACCCTGGGCGGAGCCTATCTCGGCCAAAAGAAAATCAACCTGGCGTTTCAGACTCTTTCCCAAGCAATCGAACAAGTCGAAGCGATGCGCGACCAGGTGGTCGGACAAGAGCAGGAGCGGCAGCTTTTCTTTGAAAACAAAGTCTCCGCCTATCATCTGTTGATTGACCTGCTTGCCGCGCAGAACAAAGCAAACGACGCGCTTGTCTACGCCGAACGCGCCAAGGGACGAGTGTTGTTGGATATAATGAGTAAGGGCAAGCACCAAATCACGAACGCGATGACGCGGGAAGAACAAGAGGAGGAGCAAAAGCTCAACCGGAAAATCATAGCTCTCAACAACGAACTCCGGGAGGAGCGGCTGAAACCGATCACGAATGACGTGAAAGTAAGTCGGCTCAGCGAACAGCTTGACGCGGCTCGATTGCAGTACTCTTCATTTCAGAACACGCTTCAGGCCACTCACCCTGAATTGAGGATGAGACGCGGGCAGCTACCGTTACTGTCAATAAATGATTTGAATGGCTTGGCGTCTGACAACCAGACCGCGTTTCTCGAATACGTGGTGGCGAAGGATCGGGCGTACCTCTTTGTCATCGCGAAGCCGCATGGCGGTCGTGACGTTACGCTGAAAGCTCTTACCATCAATGTCTCGGAAGAGAAGCTGGCCACGCTGGTAAATGAATTCCGTCAATCAATCACCGGCCGCCGTCCTGTCTTCGGCGCTTTGGCGCGAGAACTCTACGACCTGCTTCTCAAACCTGCCGAAGTGTATCTTCGCGGCGTCAGCGCGCTTTGCATCATCCCCGACGGCATTTTGTGGGATGCTCCATTTCAAGCGCTGCAGGCGGCGAACAGCCGTTACCTGCTTGAAGACTATGCGGTCAGTTACGCGCCTTCATTAAGTGTGCTGAGAGAGATTATGAAATCGAATGAGGCGTGGTCGAAGCCATCATTGCTCGCCTTCGGCAATCCGCTGGCGGGCGGAGAGATTGTAGCGCAGCTTCGGGAAGTAAAAAGAGGAGAAGGTTTCAAGCCGCTGCCCGAAACGGAAAATGAAGTGGCGTTTGTAGCGCAAATCTATGGCGCCAATGAGAGTAAGGTATTCATCGGAGGAGAAGCCGACGAGAGGCGATTCAAGTCGCTGGCGTCGAACTACAGCACAATCCATTTCGCGACACATGGCGTTCTCGACAATCGGCAACCGCTCTACTCATACCTGTTGCTGGCAAATTCCGGGGACAGCGATAGAGAAGACGGGTTGCTGGAAGCCCGCGAGATTATGAATCTGAATCTGCGAGCCGATCTGGTCGTGCTTTCAGCCTGTGAAACCGCGAGAGGGCGGATCGGCGCGGGCGAAGGTGTCATCGGGATGTCGTGGGCGTTTTTCGTTGCCGGTTGCCGAACCACGGTCGTGAGCCAATGGGAAGTCAATTCAGCCAGCACAGCGGAATTGATGGTCGGCTTCTTTCAGCAGCTCAAAGGCAACGTAGGAAAGAATGGAACGATAAAGGCGAACGCATTACGGCTGGCGGCGTTGAAGATGATGAAAAGCCCGCGCCATCAGCACCCTTACTACTGGGCCGGTTTTGTGGTGATCGGAAGCGACAGGTGAAGTCTCAGCGCCAGGACTGAACAGTGCGTAGCAAACTGGCGGCGATTTGTGAATCGGGATTGTCATTGGCCAATATCTGGAACTCACGCTCCGCTTCCACAAGCATTCCTTCACGCGCATAGAAGACGCCGAGCGCAAGATGCGAGAAGGCGCGCCTTCTCAATTGTTCGAGCTGGCGCATCTTCGAGGTCTCCAGAATCTTAAACTTCATTTCCAGCGCCGTGGGAGCAGGCGATGTAACTGATTGACCATTGACAATTGCGGTAACCGCCCAAGCGTAGATTACACCGCGCTTCAGCGGGGTTGTTGGCGACCATTGCGTAGCTGATGATGGAAGCTGGCCGCTGTTAGCGATTTCACGACCTCTGGAATCCGCAATCTGAACTTCAAAGCTTGACGCGCCTTCAACAGGCTGCCACTCGAACACCGGTTGATTATCCGCGATCACGGCTCTACCCGGACGCAAGAGCTTGAAGGGAGATTTCTTGTCGTCGGTTCCCCTTACCGATCCCTGTTCGCTGGCAACCTCATTCAGCGATTCGGGTCTGCTGAGTTCCTGTGAAAGTAGAGCATCCCGAATTGATTGCTGTAAATGCTCAGGAATCGCTCCTGCGCCCCGCACCTCATCCGCACTGCTGACGATGATCTTTCTGTCCCCATCGCGTAAAGAGGCGATCACGTCTTTGTCATTTGGGATTCCAATTCGATGAATAGGCGTAGGCTGTTTTGATATATCGCTCCCAAAATGCCGCTTCGGTTCTTCACCAGATCTTGAAGGAGGCGTTGGCGTTAGAGCCGTAACTGAGGGTTGGGGAGACGGAGAGGTTATTTCAGGAGATGGATGTCTCGACACTCCTTGATCTTTTTTGCGATCATCTCGCAGCAGGAAAATTGCGACCAGCGCGAGGCCGAGCGCGACAACTATTGTTCCTGCGTAAAGCGGTCTCAATCTCACTTCCGGCCAGCGCCAAAATCCTGAAAGCTTTTCCGGCCATTTCACGGGCTGGGCAGGCGCAGAACTAAAACTCATCGCCGACTCGATCTGCCGCCTGAATTCGAGGAAGCTGCGAACATCTTCGCGGCAACGTTTGCACGTATGAAGATGAATATTGGTAATCTCTCTATCCTCGTCATCGAGATTGTTGTCGGCCAAAGAAACTAGTTGGTCAAATTCGAGATGCTCGTGTCTGAACAAAAGTTCGGGGGATAGACTTAGCGAGGCTGGCCGAGCATCATTCATTTCTTGTGAAGCTCCCTGGAATAGCTGGCGGCATTCGGGGCACGCGGCCAGATGTTCGGCGATTTCAACCATCTCCGCGTTCTCTAGCGCATGCGCGCAAAATGCCCTCATTTTCTGGTTCCGGATATGCTCGGTCATGAAAGAAGAGTCTCACAAAATGAATGGGGCGTCTCGCCATCTTTCCTCACCAATATAATAGACGGTAGTCGTTGCCGGTAATTCCAATCAAACCGAATTTATTTTTGTTCGGCCATTCGCTCTCGCAACCGCTGCATTGCTCGGAAACGCCATTTATTAACCTGCGAACGTGTTGCTCCAAGGCGCTTTGCCAGCGTTGGGCTGTCCATGGGCATCTCTTCCCAGAGAGTTATCAACTGCTCGATTGATAAACTCAAGTCCGTGGCGAGTTGAGGCAACGTGATAGCCTCGGCAGTCAACATGATGTTCCACAGGTCATTTCCATTCTCATCGGCCAGGCTAAGACAGATCGCATCGCGTTGCTCGGACGGAAGCCGCTTGATCTCATCCCAGAGTTTTTTCAGCGTTTCCTTGCCTTGCAGCCGAAGGTCATTGCGAACTGTGGAATCCACGAACTGCCGGCTCGATTTTTCATCGCCCTGCTCGATTGATTCCAGTGGTTGCTCCCTGACATCGAGCAACATGACCAGCAATTCCGTCAAGGCATCCATTTCAATCGGGCCGCCAATCCACTTGAAAATTCCCGCTATGAGCAACGGTAGTGGGATGCTCTGAATGTTTTTAGCGGGGAATAGATCAGAACAGAACGCCTCTGGATCATCTTGCAACTGCTTGATTCGTTCCAGCGCGGCCGGGGAGTTTGATTGGCCATTCCAAGAGCTGAAACCACAAAGCTGTTCCCGATTTTTTCCCTTCCAGGTTTTGAAGTCTGTATGGCGAAACAGCAGATCACGCAAACTATTCTTCAGCCGGGCGCGGGCCGGAGATTTCGCGCGCAGGTAGTCATTGCAGGCATTGACCGTCGTGGTGATGACAAGATTTCGATAGTTATTGATCGGATTTTCATCAGGGTGAGCGAGAAATTCGTTGAGCCGTTGAAGCACCTTGGCGATGATTTCGTGGTAGAGGTCTTCCGCATCGGGGTTGTTAGGGTTGTGTCCAGAGTGAGTGATGTAAAGGCCAAGTCGCTGACGCAGAACTTTCCTGACCAGCGGGGCGGACTGAACCAGAATGAGTTCGTCCAGCAACCGCTCGCGCTCCGCCTCGTCTTTTGAATCCAACAGATACCGCAATATTGAATCCATAGGGCGTGATCTTGATTGAAGCCGCCTGAGGCTCAGTCTTGCCTATCAGATCTGACTTCTTGAAGTGGTAAAAACAAACTTGAATTCGTGAGGGGAAGAAGGGGGAAAACTGATGGGGAGCTGTGAGGCGAAAAGGGCTTTGAATAGTTCGCTGACCTTTTCGAGCGTTTATTGATGGCGCCGCCTCAATGACGCCCGTAAAGTAACACGCCGGGTTTTTGTATGACAAGAAGAAGGGGGAGCGACGTTCAGTTATCGCGATTTTTGGAAAGCGGGCTGAGCGCCTTTGCGACGCGCACGGTTTCGGCCAGAAAGAAATTGGCAAGTGTCTTGGGCCACCGTTGTTCGAAGTCGCCTTCATCTGGATGTCGGCCAGCGTCGAATTGCCTGCGAGCGATCTCCTTCCAGTAAGCCGTGATCTCGCTTACCAAAGCAATCAGTTTTGAAACCTCGCGTGACCTATTGGATTGAAGCATAGCCATATCCTCCTTGAAGGCACGGCGATGCAAGCCGCTTCACTTTTGCTCGCGATTCAAAATGACCGCCACTTTACGTTGAAAATCAGGGCTGAGTTGATCGAACCAGTGCCCGACGCCGATCGAAGTGATTGGCAGATTGCGAAGCGCGGCGTCGTCAATCCCTTTGACCAAGCGATCCCAGGCTGCGATGTAAGTTGCCACGAGTGTCTCTTCCGACCCCAAACGCCTGGCGATCAATGAGGCCAGCCGCAAGCAGACCGCTTCGTTGTAGTGATAATCCTGGTCGAAGGCTATCAAAGCTCGCCGGTTCCTCGTCAGATCAATCAATGCGGCGTGATTTGCCGAGACGCCTGCGGTTGCGACGACGTATAACTCAGGGCGGAGGGCGGAGAATGCATCAGCTTTGAGCGCGCCTTCGACAATCACGATGGTCGCGTCGTCTGGAAGGTTTGATGGATCGAAGCTGAAATGCAATGGGCTGCCGGAACTGGCTCCATGTGGCAGGCCGGATGAAGAGAGCCAGCAGTAACGCAAACGTCCTTTCGTGTGGAAAGGCAATCGCATTTGGCAGGCTTGGATACGTGCGCGCTCGTCTCGCACTGGGATCAGCAATCTGGGGGCGTGGTGCTCGACTTCTTTCCAGAGATGAAATCCGCGTTCATCTTTCCAGAAGCCGGGAACTCCGACCAGTGAATCGGCGGTGTGATAGCGTTCGCTGATTTCTTGCAGAACCTGCCGGCATAATCGCTCACGATCTCTCCAGCTTGCTGGTAAACCGCCATACCTATTGAATCTATCTCTACCCAATCCTCGCGCAAGGAGTCCTTTGGCGCCACTGATGAGAGCGCTGTGGTAGCGTGTGGCGGGACTCAAACGAATCAGACTGTTATAGGCAAAATCACGGACTTCAATCGGAGCAATTGGCGACTGTGACTCTGGACCGGAAGGATAAAGAGCACGCGCGATGTCGGAAATATCAATATGAATGTGAATCGCGCCTCCGTGGCCGTTGATCTTGCGCGCGCCGTCAGTAACTCGCATACAAATCGAGATTCGTTCGTCGCAGGTGTAGGAGCACCAGTCGGACTTGCCACAGATCAGGCAGGGACGACGTTTCGTGACGCGGCAGAATGCACTCGAAGTCGCTATCAGCATGGCCTTGACGCTATCCGCTTCATCTCCGAAGTTTCAGTTTAGCGCCAGACGTACCGCCAGGGGGTATGGGCTAAAGTCCGCGTCGATTGCCTCGAATCTGTTTGCCTGAACAGAGTGTCATTGCTAAAATGCGCTCGCTATGCGCGCAGCGGGGAAAACATTCACTCTAATAGTCACAACGATCCTAAGTCTGGGATTGCTGTACTCACAGGTATGCAATCTCGCCTGCGCTTTCGCGGCCTGTTCCGACCAGGCGAAATTCGAGCGGCCCGTTCAGAACAAAGAGAACGGGCATTGCCAACATCACGAAACCTCTGCGCAAAGCGCGCAAGATTCACAGCCCGAACCGCAACAGCCAAGCGGCTCGCACGACTGTAATACTCACAACACTATCAGCTCGCTCCTGCCGGTAAAGATTGCTGGGGCGAACTGGCTACATCAGTCCTCGCAGCCGGATGTGGTTGTTCCTTTTATATTCACTGGTTTCTCGCTTGACCACATGATCGGCGGCGCGGCGGAAACCATTCCTTTCAGGTCGCCTCCACGACGACCGCAACGATCAATCCTTCGCATTTAATCCTACATTTTGTCCGAATCGCAGGAAGAGGGTGAGGCGTCCCCGCCGGTAGGCCGTGGCGCGCCCGCAGGAAAACATAAACATTAGTTCCATCGGACAAATTGGAGGATCAAGCCATGCGCAATGGCAAACCGCGCGCGGTGTTCTCTCTCGGAAGAGACTCCGCCGCGACCACGTTTATCTTTTGTACATTGCTGCTTGCCGGTTTCGTGTTACAGCCTGTGGCCAACGCCACAGCGAAAACGCAACAGGAGCATCAGCAACACCAACAACAGAAAGCTCCGTCGCGTGGTGAGCGCGCCGGTAACGATCAGCAAACGACGGCGCCTGGCCCCGCGCTGAGACTCGAAGACCTTGAGCGGATGGCTTTGCAGGGCAATCCGACGCTCGCGCAGGCGGAAGCGGCTATTCGCGCCGCAGAAGGTCGGCGCGTGCAAGCCGGATTGTTGCCTAACCCGATCGTCGGTTATGCGGGCGAAGAGCTGGCTTTTCGCGCAATCGGCGAGAAGAGTGAACACTTGGGTTTCATCGAGCAAACAATCCCGCTCGGCGGCAAATTGGGCAAGAGTCGCCGCATCTTCGCACAAGAGAAAGCCCAGTCCGAACAGGACGCCGCCGCGCAAAGGCAGCGCATCCTCAATGGCGTGCGGATGCTCTACTACCGCGCGCTGGGCGCGCAACAACTCGTCGAAGTGCGCGCCCAGCTCGCCAAACTCGCGCGCGAAGCGGTCAGGATCACAGGCGAACTCTTCAATGTCGGGCAGGCTGATCGCCCGGATGCGGCGCAGATCAGGATCGAAGCTCAGCGGGCGGAACTCGATCTGGTTATGGCCGAGAACGAATACGATCAGGTTTGGCAAGAACTGGCCGCCGTCATCGGCAATCCATTTCTCGAACCTGCGCCCCTGATCGGCGAACTGGAGAAAGGCCTTCCCGTGCTTGAGCAGGCGGCGTTGCTGAATCAATTGCTGGCCGGCAGCCCTGAGATCAAGCGCGCGCAAGCCGGGGTCGAACGCGCCAAAGCCTCGGTCTCACGCGCGAAAGCGGAAGTTGCGCCTGACCTCTTTGTGCGCGGAGGTTTCGGCTACAACCGCGAACTGCTCGAAAAGGAAATCCCCAATGCCGGGCGCACCGGACCGGAAGCTTCGGTCGAAATTGGCTTGCGCATTCCGCTCTGGAATCGCAATCGGGGCGGAATAGCCACAGCCGGCGCTGAGCTAGAAATGGCTGAACGCGAAGTGCGAAGAGTCGAACTGATGTTACGCGCCCGGTTCGCGTCGTCATTTAGAACCTATCTGAATGCGCTGCGTGTGGCGACGAGGTACGAACAACAGATCGTGCCGGAGGCGCAGAATGCCTACGACACCTATCTCAGGAATTTTCGCGGGATGGCCGCAGCCTATCCACAGGTGTTGATCGCTCAGCGGACACTCTTTCAGGTGCGCGCCGAATACGTCGAGGCGCTGGTAAACACGTGGCAGAACGCCGTGCTGCTGCAAGGTTACATGCTCAGCGGCGCGCTCGATGCGCCAGGCGGAATGACTATGGAAGGCGGCAATCCGGCCAATGGGGATGACCGCGATTGAGAGGGGCGAATTTTTACAGGAGCCTTCATGTCGCGTAGCGACGCCCTGAAACGATGAAGCGAGAAAACGTAATGAAATTCGAACTGTGCGGCAAAATGGATCAGGACGAACGGTGGAGTGAGGTCGTTAATTACCTGAGCTTCAACTCGAACAGGAGCCTGTCCCGAGTCGCACAGACGCGCCCGAAACTGTCTCTCCGGCAAGCGCCGGAAGAACGCTGAGGAGAATGCCTCAATCGTGCCGACTCCCACCGGTTCGTCCGGAAAGGGATGGCCAGATGATCCGCAAAGTGATGGAAGTGATCCACCAAAAAGTCGGTGGCTTGGATGTCCATAAGAAGATGGTCATGGCTTGTCGTCGCCGCTTGTTGGTGGACGGGCAGGTTGAATCCGAGGTGCGCGAGTTCGGGACGACCACGCTTCAGTTGAGCGCGTTGTCAAAGTGGCTCTCGGAGTGGAACTGCACCCACGTCGCGATGGAGTCGACGGGAGTCTTATGGATTCCGGTCTGGAATGTGCTGGAGGCTGACTTCAAGTTGTTGCTGACCAATGCGCAACAATTGAAGAAGGTTCCGGGTCGCAAGCGCGATGTGGGTGATGCCGAGTGGATAGCGCAATTGATGCAATGCGGGTTGCTCAAAGGGAGCTTTGTGCCGAACCGTGAGGTGCGACATTGGCGGACGTTGACGCGTCAGCGGATGAAGTTGATCGATCAACGCACGGGAGTGGTCAATCGGCTGCACAAGGTGTTGCAACAGGGGAATATCAAATTGTCATCGGTGGCGACGGATGTGATGGGAGTCAGTGGACGGGCGATGACCCTGGCGATGATTGAAGGGGAGAGTGATCCGGAGGCGCTGGCGAGTTTGGCCAAGGGCCGATTGAAGTCCAAGCACGAGCAATTGGTCGAGAGTCTGGAAGGGCGTCTGAACCAGGATGATCGTTGGGTGATGAAGGAGTTATGGGAGCAAATGGAATACCTGGAGGAGGAGATCGCCCGCTATGACGATCAGATCAAAGAGAAGATGTCCGAATACGAAGAGTCGCTCAGGCGATTGATGACGATTGATCTGATCGAGCGTCGGAGCGCGGAGAACATCCTGGCAGAAATCGGACCGGATATGTCGTTCTTTCCGACTGACGACAATCTGGTGAGTTGGGCGGGTTTGTGTCCTGGGAGTGATGAATCGGCGAAAAAGAATCGGAGCGGGAAAACGCCGAAAGGCAATCAATGGCTGCGCCGAGCGCTAGTGGAACCGGCTTGGGGCGCGGCGCGCAGGAAAGACGGGTATCTGGGAGCGATGTATCGCGGAATTGCCGCGCGACGCGGGGAAAAACGGGCCGTCATCGCAGTGGCGCGGACAATTCTACAAGCCGCCTGGCACGTGCTGAGCAAAGGAGTCGAATACAAAGAACTTGGCGGTGATCATTTTGATCGAATCAATAGCGAGCAGACAAAGAACAAACTGATTAAAAGGTTGGAGAAACTTGGCTACGAGGTGGACCTCAAGCCGAAGCAAGCGGCAGTCTGAGATCAGATCGCGCGGCGCCGCCAATTGAAATTCAATTGAAACAGCCGCCATTTGGCGGTCTTGGGTAATGTTTGCCTCGCGCCGTCGTTGGCGGTTCGGGGCTTCTGAGGAGTTATTTCAATGGAAAACATGAACTGGATGCGAAGGAAGTTTTTGCAAGCTTCGAGCTTGCTCGGCGCCGGCCTTTTATTGAATCAAACGGCGGCGGCGCAGCACGAACGCCACCAGACGCCGGGGCAGAAGCCGAAGGCCGACAAGCCCAAAACGGATAAGCCCGCCGCAACTCCGGGTCACGATCACGCGAAGATGACAGCCGAACAGGCGAAGCAGGCGGCTGGACAGTATGTGCCGGTGCAAACGCCCGACCTACCGAAGCTCGAATACACGATGGATAACGGCGTGAAGGTCTTCAATCTGCGCGCCGAGGTCGTCCACTGCGAGGTTATGCCGAAAACCCACATGGGACCGGCGCGCAAGATGTGGGCGTGGGGTTACAACGGTAGCGTTCCGGGGCCGATGATCGAAGTCGTCGAAGGCGACCGCGTGCGCGTCATCTTCGAGAACAAACTGCCAGAGCCGACGACTGTGCATTGGCACGGGCTTGAGATTCCGATCGAGATGGACGGCACGCCATACATCAGCCAGCCGATGGTCGAACCGGGCGGCGTGTTCATCTACGAGTTCACGGTCAATCAGAACGGCACGTTCTTCTACCACTCGCACGGCGCGATGCAGGAGATGCTGGGGATGATCGGATTGTTCGTCATCCATCCCAAAACGCCGCACACGCCTCGCGTGGACAAGGACTACGGCATCATTTTGCAGGAGTGGGCGCTGCTGCCGAACAACGATGTGCCGAACACGTTTTCGATGGAATTCAACTGGCTGACGATGAATGGCAAGTCCGCGCCCGCAACCACACCGCTGATCGTCAAGAAAGGCGAGCGCGTGCGTTTACGCCTGGTCAATCTCGGCATGGATCATCACCCGATCCACCTGCACGGGATGCAGTTTTATGTGACCGGCACCGAAGGCGGGCGCGTCCCCGAATCGGCGTGGTATCCGGGCAACACGGTGATCGTCGGCGTGGCGCAGGCGCGCGACGTCGAATTCGTCGCGCAGTACGAAGGCGACTGGATGCTGCATTGCCACATGCCGCACCACATGATGAACCAGATGGTTTCGATGGTCGGCCCGATGGCGATGTCGCACGGCAGCGGTTCGCAGACCGGACTGGGCATGGAAGAAGGCATGGGCATGCTGCAAAAAGGCCACGCGCTCAGCGATGACTTCGGGCCGGGGATGGGACGCGGCATGGCGATGACGACCGCCGAGCAAAGCGCGTCGCACTCCGTCGGGCAAAAGGCGGCGCTGCCGATTCCGGTCACAACGCAAGGGGGCTTGTACTCGTGTCCGATGCACCCCGAAGTGAAGTCTGACAAAGAGGGCAAGTGTCCGAAGTGCAATATGGCGCTGGTCAAGCAGCAGGCGCAGGAAATTTATGCCTGCCCGATGCACCCGGAAGTCGTTTCGAATAAAGCTGGTTCATGTCCGAAGTGCAAGATGACGCTGGTCAAAAAACAGCGAACCGCTGTCGCCCTGACGGAAGAGGATAAGAAAAAAGTTCCCGGTTATCCGCAAGACGATCTGATGATGATGATTGTGGATGATGATGTCGCCAAACCGGAAACGTGGGGACTCGCGCCGGGTTGGACGGCCTCGATGATGGGGATGATGAATCTGGTGCGCGTGATGCCCGAAGACAAGTACAACGAGATCATGGCGCGCATCAAGAAGGGCGAGATGGAAAAGCCGAAATCATCGCACGATCAGCACAAACACGGGGATTAATAATAATCACAGCGCGCGGCGATCGCCGGATTAAAGCCGCGTCCGTCGCGCGCAAAACCATGGTGGAGAAGGATTATGAGCAGTAATACGCAGGAGCCATCAAACCTGGATAAGAAGAGGGCGCAGTTTATTGAGGCCGCGCCGACAAAGAGCAAAACCAAACCGATCCTGATAGGCGCCCTGCTGATCCTTGCGGGCGTGGTCGCTTACTTTGCGCTAGGCTCGGCAAACGATCGAACTGCGCCGCAGGCGACTCCGGCTCAAAGCCAGTCGGCCAGCGGGAACGTAGCGGGAGATGTCCGGATTCCACTCTCGGAACTGAATGACGGCAAGGCGAAGTTCTTCGATTACAGCGCGGCCAACGGCGCGGTCGTCAGGTACTTCGTCGTCAAGAGTTCCGACGGCGTGTACCACGCGGCGTTCGACGCCTGCGACGTGTGTTTTCACGCCAAGCAGGGATACCATCAGGAAGGAGCCGACATGGTCTGTAATAATTGCGGCAAACATTTTCCCGCCATCCAGGTCAATGAAGTTAAAGGTGGATGTAACCCCATAGGACTAACACGCGTGATCGAAGGCGGCTACCTGATCGTTAAGGCGAGCGAGCTGGAGCAGGGCGCCAGTTACTTTTAGTCCCGTCAAGGAGTCAAGCATGCGAATCAGCACTATCGCTTTCGCCAACCTGAAACGGCGCAAGAGCCGCGCGCTGTTTTTGATCGTCGGGATGGCCATCGGCATTGGCACGGTGGTGGCGCTCTACAGCCTGAGCAAGTCCATCAAGGACGAGATCAGCGCGCAGCTCGATCAATTCGGCGCGAACATTGTCGTCGCGCCGCAAGTGAACAGCCTCGCGCTCGACTACGGCGGCGCCGTCTCCAGTATTTCATTCGACGTTCAGCAACTGAAGGGCGAAGACGCGCAGCGCATTCGTGAAATCCGCTACGGTAACCGCATCGCCGTCGTCGCGCCCAAGCTTCTCGGCGCGGTGGAGATCGAAGGCAAACAGGCCTTGCTCGCTGGCGTCAATCTCGATGACGAAGTGAAGCTTAAACAGTGGTGGAGCATCGTCGGCGAGAAGCCTGCAAATGAACAGGAGGTGCTCGTCGGCTACGAAGTCGCGCGCGGCTTATCTTTGATCGAAGCGGACGAGCACAGGCAAATGGCGACGCATGACGGTTCGATGCGCCACGGCGCGAATCAGGCTCAATTCAAGATTGTGCGTGACCGATTGCAGATTGCCGGGCGCGAACATCGCGTGGCCGGGGTGCTTCAGCCGACCGGCGGGCCGGAAGACCGCATGATCTTCGGCTCGCTCGCGCACGTTCAGTCGCTACTCGGCAAACCGGATCAGTTGAGCCTGATCGAAGTCGCCGCGCTCTGCATAGGCTGTCCGGTCGAAGATATCGTTGCGCAAATCGCCGAGAAGTTACCGCACGCTAAAGTCTCGGCCCTGCAACAGTCGGTCAAGGCGCGCGAACAGACGGTCAACCGGCTTACGCGCTTCTTTGCCGTCGTCTCGGCCATTGTACTTGCTATCGGCGGGCTGATGATCTTCACGACGATGATGGGGTCAGTCATCGAGCGCACGAAAGAGATCGGCGTGCTGCGCGCGCTCGGCTTTCGCAAGGCTCACATTGTTCAAGGGCTGGCGCTCGAAGTCGCGGCGATCAGCGTGGCTGGAGGGTTGACCGGCTGGGCGGCCGGCATGTTGGCAAGCTGGTTGGCCTTGCCCTACTTTGCCGAGACGCGGGTCGGATTCGAGATTCAACCGCTGCTCGCATTGGTGGCGGTCACCGGGGCCTTATTGATTGGCATTGCCAGCAGCATCTACCCGATTGTGCGCGCCTCGCGGCTCGATCCGTCCGAGGCGGTGCGTTACGTGTGAGGAGAAGGAAGATGCCGTTTGTCTCGCTCGAAAATGTGAGCAAAGTATATCAGTCCAACGGCGCAGCCTCGGCGACGCCCGTCTTGTCGGATATCAGCATCGAGATCGAGTCAGGCGAGTTTGTTTGTCTGATGGGGCCTTCGGGGTCGGGTAAAAGCACGCTGCTGACCATCGTCGGCGCGATGAATCGTCCAACCGAAGGCAAACTGGTGATTGATGGCATTGACGTGTACGGCCTGACCGAAGAACGCCGCGCCGATTTCCGCCGCGAATATCTGGGCTTTGTGTTTCAACAGCATCACCTGATGCCGTTCCTCGACGCGCTCGAAAACGCGATGCTGCCGCTGGCGACTATCAGGCTCAGCGCGAAGGAGAAGCGCGAACGCGCGCGGGCTGTTTTGGAGAAAGTCGGGCTGGCGGACAAAGCCGCGCGGCTGCCCAATCAACTGTCCGGCGGGGAGCAAGGCCGCCTGGCGGTTGCGCGCGCCATTATCAACGAGCCGCCGCTCTTACTGGCCGACGAGCCTACGGGCGCGCTCGACACCAGAACAGGCCGCGAGATTGTCGAGGTCTTTCTGCAATTGAACGCGAACGGGCAGACCATCTTTATGGTCACGCACAACCCTGAGAACGCGGCGCGCGCGCATCGCACGATCAACATTGTTGACGGGCGCGTGACGCCGGAGGCCGCTAGTTTTCGTGCGCGGCATCCCTGAATCGAGCGGGGTAGTGTCTCGACGCAAAACCTGACCCTATCGTCTGCGCAAAGCGCGCAGGCCCGCGAAAACGTCACAAGGAGGAACCGGTATGAACAAAACCACCAAACTCTTGCTGTTGATCTTTGCGCTGACTCTCTCGGCTTACGCCGCAGCCAGCCAGGCTCGTTCTCAGAATTCAGGCGTAAGCGCCGCGCTGGCCAAATACGACCAGGCATTTCGCGGCAAAGATGTCGCCACGATCAGGAATCTGCTGGCTGATGACGCGCTGCTCTATGAACACAGCGTGCGTAACGTAGGTCTGGCGGATGTTTTTGATAATCACCTGAAGCCCGAGATCATCGGGTTTGAAGATATGAAGGCTGAGTTCACTGATGTGCGGATCACACCGGGCGAGGATATGGCGCTCGTCACGCGGCAGTACAAGATCGAAGGCAAGATGCGGGGCCGGGACATCATCGCGGCGGGAAATGAAACGATGGTGTGGAAGAAAGTGAGTAGTGAGTGGAAGATCGCGCACATCCACTATTCGCATCCTTGTCCCAGACCTGCGGCGCAACCAAAGTAGTTTGCCAGTGCGGTGTCAACCGCAACCTGACAAAGCTTCTCGAATCACAACAATCCGCTATACCTTCACAGGAGACACAAGTATGTTGAGAAACATTGCAAACAAGGCCGTGCGAAATCTGCTGCTTCTTTTGCTGTTGACCAATTCGTTTAACGCCGTCTTCGCCCAGTCAGCGACGGCTACGTTGACAGGCACGGTGACGGATGATAATGGCTCAGTCGTGGCCGGCGCCACGGTGACAGTCACCGATTTGTCAAAGCAGTTGGAGCGGCAAGTGACAACCAGCAGCGAAGGTTATTTCATCGTACCGCAACTTCTCCCAAGCCGTTACAAAATCAAGGTTCAGCGAGCCGGATTTGCGACGGCGGAACTGCCTGATGTCGTGCTGAACGTCGGCGACCAGAGTTCGATCAGGATTCAGTTGAAAGTCGCGCAGGTCGGCGAAGTCGTCACCATTACTGATGCCTCGCTGGTCAGTGACGCGCCAGCGGTGGCGACGTTGGTCAACCGGCAGTTTGTCGAGAATCAGCCGCTCAACGGACGCAGCTTCCAGACGCTGGTCGAGCTTTCGCCGGGCGTCGTAATCACGCCGTCGAATCTGGTCACGCCGGGACAGTTTTCGGTCAACGGGCAGCGCGCGGGATCGAATTACTTCACGGTGGACGGCGTCAGCGCGAATTTCGGTTCGTCGGCCTCGACGACGCTGTATGAAACCGCCGGAGGCGGCGTGCCGTCGTATTCTTCGCAGGGCAGCACGGCCAGTCTAGCCTCAGTGGATGCCGTGCAGGAGTTTTCGATCCAGACTTCGACATACGCGCCGGAATTTGGGCGGCAACCGGGCGCACAGGTCCAGCTTGTCACGCGCTCCGGCACGAACGATTTTCACGGTTCGCTCTTTGAGTACCTGCGCAACGACAAGTTCGACGCCAACAACTTTTTCGCCAATGCCAACAATTTAAAACGTCCGCCGATTCGGCAAAACGATTTTGGCGGCGTGATCGGCGGCCCCGTGCATTTACCGAAATCCCCATTCGGGCCGTTGGCTTATGACGGGCGCAATCGGACGTTCTTTTTCTTCTCGTATGAAGGGGTGCGGCTGCGGACGCCCTTCGTGACCGTGCCCTTGCAGGTTCCTTCGCTGGCTGCGCGGCAAGGCGCGACCGGTGTCTTGCGCGACATTCTCAACGCCTTCCCGCTGCCGACGGGCGCGCCTTTGGCGGCAACGCCGAACGCCGCGCCGTATCAGGCCGCGTTCTCCAAACCCTCCACGCTGGACGCCACCAGCTTTCGCATTGACCAGAACTTCGGCCCGAAACTGTCGCTGTTCGGGCGCGTCAACCACGCGCCTTCCGTGACAGACGAACGCGCGCGCTTCTGCGCGGCAAGTTGCGTGGCGCGGCTGGATCATAAAACCGACACCTACACGGTGGGGGCGACCGTGACGTTCGGCGCGCACCTCAGCAATGATCTGCGCGTCAATTACAGCAAAGCGGGTGTCAACCAATCGTACTTCATTGACAATTTCGGCGGCGCAATTGTCCCGCCGCAATCGAGCTTGTACCCACCGTTCACTTCGGGGCCACAGGGATACATTTACATCGAAGTTGATCCATCGGGCGAGAACACCATCAGCGACGGGTTGTTTTCCGATCAAAAACAGCGGCAATTCAATCTCGTCAACAATCTGTCTTACTCGGTGGGCGGGCACGCGCTGAAGTTCGGCGTGGATTACCGCCGCCTCGCGCCCACTGCCGACAGCGGCACTTACCGGCGGAATTTCATCTTTCCGACCATCACGTCGTTGGTGGGCGGCGTAGCGCCGACGGCCTCCCTCGTTGGCATAGACGCGGTGTTGCGCCCGATCTATCAAAACTTTTCGGCTTATGCGCAAGACACCTGGCGGACGACCAGCCGGCTGACGCTGACTTACGGATTGCGTTACGAAGTCAACCCCGCGCCTTCAGAACAAGACGGGCGCGAACCGGTGACGGTGTTGACCCTGAATAACCCGACCAGCCTCGCGCCACGCGGAACCCGTTTTTACGAAACGACCTTCAATAACTTCTCGCCGCGTGTGGGAGCTTCCTATCAGCTTTCACAAAAGCACGGGACGGTTGTGCGCGGCGGCTTCGGCGTGTTTTACGATCTGGGTTACAACTTCACCGGGACGGCGTTCAGCACGACGCTTTATCCGAACGCGCGCACCCTGGGGTTGACCAATCAGACGTTCACGTCTCCCACGGCAGCCGTGCAACCGCCCGCCGTTAATCCCAATCCGCCTTACCCGCGCATCTTCGCTTATCAACGCGATTTCAAACTGCCTTACACGCTGCAATACAACATCGCCATCGAGCAGGCCATCGGCGTGAGCAACGTGGTCAAAGCGACCTACGTTGGCGCGAACGGCAGACGCATGGGACGCGTGACGACGCTGGTCAATCCGGGCTTCTTCACGCGCATTGACGCGGTGACGAACGATGCCACGTCTGATTACCACGGGTTGCAGTTGCAGTATCAGCGGCGGCTGTCAAAAGGATTGCAGGCCCTGGTTTCCTACACCTTTGCCAAATCGCTCGACATCGTGTCCGAAGAGTCGTTTCAGAACCGGCAATCGCCGACGGGCCGCTTCGATCCGAAACAGGATCGCGGGCCGTCGAGCTTCGATCTGCGGCACGCCTTCAATGCGGCCATCAGCTATGCCATTCCATCACCGTTTGCCGATGGCGCGGGCAAGGCCATCTTCGGCGGCTTCGGCCTTGACACGATTATCCGCGCGCGTTCGGCCACGCCGGTCAATGTGCTGTCGGGGCGCGACCCCTTCGGTCTGGGCTTCACGACGGTTTCGCGCCCTGATTTGGTAGCGGGGCAGCCGCTCTATCTGAATGACCCGTCGTTCGCGGGGGGCATGCGGTTCAATCCGGCGGCTTTTGATGGCGTGACGCCCATCGCGCAGGGACGGCAGGGCACGCTCGGACGCAACGTGCTGCGCGGCTTTTCCGCTCGCCAGGTTGACGTAGCATTGCGCCGCGATTTCAAGCTGGTCGAATCGCTGAATCTGCAATTCCGTTTGGACGCCTTCAATCTGTTCAACCATGCGAACTTCGCCAATCCCACCGGCATTCTGACGAGCGCGATCTTTGGGCGCGCGACGCAAATGCTCAGTTCCGGTTTGGGCGGACTGAGTCCGCTCTATCAAATCGGCGGGCCTCGTTCATTGCAACTCGCGCTGAAGCTACAGTTTTGAGCAACGAAAAGGAGCAAAAGAAATGAACAAATTCTTGATGAGTATGCTGGTCAGCGTCCTGCTGTTTTCGACGCTTGCGTTCGCCCAAGTGCGCGAACTGGTTTCACCTGCCGGGACGGGCAGCGGCCAACCCAATCTCGCCGTCGCGCCGGATGGCCGCGTTTATCTGAGTTGGATCGAGCGGCTGGGCGAAGGGCGTTTCTCGCTGCGCTTTGCCACGCTCGAAAAAGAAAAATGGTCAGCGCCGCAAGTCATCGCCGAAGGCTCGAACTGGTTCGTCAACTGGGCGGACTTTCCTTCGATGGTCGTGTTGCCGGACGGCTCTCTGGCGGCGCACTGGCTGGCGAAGAGTGGCGCGGGAACGTTCGAGTATGACGTGACGATTTCGCGCTCATTCGACGGCGGCAAAACGTGGGGCAAGCCCTTTGTGCCACATCGTGACGGCGTCAAGGCCGAGCACGGATTTGTTTCTTTATTTGCCGCGCAAGACGGCAATCTGGCGGCGGTGTGGCTCGACGGGCGCGAGATGAAGCCGGGCGCGGGCGATCACGATCACGGGCATGGCGATATGACCTTGCGCTACGTGAAGATCAAGCGCGACGGCACGCTGACCGATGAATCGGTGTTGGATACGCGGGTCTGTGAATGCTGTCAGACTTCGGCGGTGATGACGGACGATGGGCCAGTAGTCGTATACCGTGACCGCTCGGAGCAAGAGATTCGCGACATCTCCATTGTGCGATTACGCGAAGGCAAATGGAGTCAGCCAGTCTCTGTTTTCAAAGATGGCTGGCAGATCAACGGCTGCCCGGTAAACGGCCCTTCGGTTTCGGCCTCCGGTCGCCGCGTCGCCGTCGCCTGGTACACGGGCGTCAACAACAAGCCGCGCGTGAAGATAGCTTTTTCCAGCGACGCTGGCACGAGCTTTGGCGAGCCGATCACGGTGGATGATGGTAATCCGGCGGGGCGTGTGGAAGCGATGATGCTGGCGGATGGCGGCGCGCTGGTTTGCTGGCTAGAGAAGCTGCCCGATGGTGGCGCGGTGCGCGTGCGGCTGATCAAGCCGGATGGCAAGTTCGATCCGGCGATGACCGTTTCAGCCACTGGTACAGCGCGTTCAAACGGTTTCCCGCAAATGGCGCGCGCCGGCAACTCGCTGATCTTCGCGTGGACTGGCGCACGCGTGATGACTGCGACGTTGGCACTGCCGGAAAAATAGGGCGCCTCGCAAAATTTGTCAGATTTTTGCCTGACTCTGTAGCTGACTACAGGGTGTAGACTTCTTTCAGTTGACCAATATGTGGTCAACTGAAAGGAGAACGCACGATGGCAAAAGCACAACAATCTTATGATCTGGAAAGGTCTTCTGCTTCCAGCGACAAACTGCTGAAGATAGGTGAAGTCGCTAAACAGACAGGAATCGGAATTGAACCGCTACGCTTCTACGAGCGAAGTGGCCTGCTGGACGCGCCAATTCGGACGGAGGCTGGTTATCGCCTTTATGGGGCAGACGCGCTGGTGACGCTGGAATTTATCAAGCGCGCGCAGATGCTTGGTTTCACACTCACTGAGATCAAACGCATTATCAGTGAAAGCCACTCCGGGGAAAGTCCATGTGATGAAGTGCGCGAGATTGTTCGGCAACGGCTCGCAGAGCTTGAAGAGCGGTTGCGACAGATGCAGCTTTATCACGACACGCTGGCGAAAACCTTGCGCCAGTGGGACAAGAGCGGGAAAGCCACAGGACGTTTTTGCGGTTTGATCGAGAGCGCAGAAATCGAGGTTCGCAAACCAGAGAGCCGCAAGCCTAAAAGGAGGGCGCGATGAACGAGAACATGAAAACGGCTGGCTCTTGTTGCTCAAGTGAACTTTCACGCATGACGCCGCCGCCAAGCGCCGCCATTGATCCGATTTGCGGCATGACGGTCACGCCAGAGCGTGCGGCGGGCAGCCACGAACACCACGGCACGACGTATTACTTTTGCAGCGCGCATTGTCTGCACAAGTTCAAAGCTGATCCCGAATCGTACTTGCGCGCATCATCAAAGCCGCAGACTGCGGCTCCAGCAGGCGCGAAGTATGTTTGCCCGATGGACCCGGAAGTGGTTTCAGACAAGCCGGGCGCGTGTCCGAAGTGTGGGATGGCGCTTGAACCTGAATTACCCGCCACACCACTGACAAAGGTCGAGTACACCTGTCCGATGCACCCGGAGATTGTCCGCGACGAGCCGGGAAACTGTCCGATCTGCGGCATGGCGCTCGAGCCGCGCACGGTTACGCTTGAAGAAGCGCCAAATCCCGAATTGACCGATATGACGCGGCGGTTCTGGTGGAGCGCGGCGCTCAGCTTGCCGGTCTTGCTGGTGGCAATGTCAGAGATGATTCCGGGGCAACCCGTGCAGCACGCGCTCTCGCCGCGTCTCATCAATTGGATTCAGTTCCTGCTGGCGACGCCTGTCGTGCTTTGGGCCGGCTGGCCGTTTTTCCAACGTGGCTGGGCATCCGTTGTCAACCGCAGCCCGAATATGTTCACGCTCATTGCCATCGGCACGGGCGCGGCCTATTTCTTCAGCGTCTTCGCGCTGTTTTTCCCCGGCGTGTTTCCGGCTTCCTTTCGCGGACACGGCGGCGAAGTCGCGGTCTACTTTGAAGCGGCGGCGGTCATCACGGCGCTCGTGCTGCTCGGCCAAGTGCTGGAGCTAAGGGCGCGGAGTCAAACCAGCAGCGCGATCAAAATGTTGCTCGGTCTTGCGCCGAAGACCGCGCGCATCCTGCGCGATGGCGGCAAGGAAGAAGACATCGCGCTCGATCAGGTTCATCCGGGCGATTTGTTGCGTGTGCGTCCGGGCGAGAAAGTCCCGTTGGATGGCGTTGTCACCGATGGCGCGAGCAACGTTGACGAGTCCATGGTCACGGGTGAACCGATCCCGGTTGAGAAAACGGCAGGCAGCAAAGTCACCGGCGGCACGGTCAACGGCACAGGCGGTTTTGTGATGAAGGCGGAGCGCGTCGGCAGCGACACGCTGCTCGCGCAAATTGTACGAATGGTCGGCGAAGCGCAACGCAGCCGCGCGCCGATTCAGCGGCTAGCCGATCTGGTTTCGTCTTGGTTCGTTCCGTTGGTGGTACTGATTGCGATCATCACCTTCATTGTGTGGGCTGTCGCCGGGCCGGAGCCGCGCTTTGTTTATGCCATCGTGAATGCTGTTGCGGTGCTGATCATCGCGTGTCCGTGCGCGCTCGGCCTGGCGACGCCGATGAGCATTATGGTCGGCACGGGGCGCGGCGCGACCGCCGGAGTGCTGGTGAAGAACGCCGAAGCCCTTGAAGTGATGGAAAAGGTGGATACGCTCGTAGTGGATAAGACCGGCACGCTGACCGAAGGAAAGCCGAAGCTGGCGACGATGATGGCGGCGGAAGGCTTTGAAGAATCACAATTGCTGAAACTGGCCGCCAGCCTGGAGCGGGCGAGCGAACATCCGTTGGCGGCGGCTATTGTCGCGGGAGCGCAAGAGCGTGAAATCGAATTGCTCGCCGTGGACGGCTTTCAATCAATCACGGGCAAAGGTGTCACCGGCGCTGCAAACAATCAATCCGTCGCGCTCGGCAATCTGAAGCTGATGGAGCAACTCGGCGTCGCGGTTGATGTAAAGCTGAGTGAACAGGCCGATGAACTGCGAGGCGAAGGCCAGACAGTCGTGATGATAGCGGTTGACGACCGCTTTGCCGGGCTGCTCGGCGTGGCCGACCCGATCAAAGAAACGACCCGGGAGGCAATTCGCATGTTGCACCAAGAAGGTCTGCACATCGTCATGCTGACTGGCGATAACCGGACGACCGCTGAAGCCGTGGCGCGCCAACTAGGCATTGATGAAGTCATCGCCGAAGTGCTGCCCGAACAGAAGAGCGAGGTCATTAAGCGACTGCACGGTGAAGGCAAGGTCGTGGCAATGGCGGGCGACGGCATCAACGACGCTCCTGCGCTGGCGCTGGCGCAGGTCGGCATTGCGATGGGAACGGGGACGGATGTGGCAATGGAAAGCGCAGGAATGACGCTGGTCAAAGGCGACCTGCGCGGCATCGTGCGCGCGCGCCGTTTGAGCCGAGCCGTGATGAGCAACATCCGGCAGAACCTTTTCTTCGCGTTCATCTACAACGTGCTGGGCGTGCCAATCGCGGCGGGCGTGTTGTACCCGATCTTCGGTTTGCTGCTCAGCCCGATGATTGCGAGCGCGGCGATGACGTTTAGTTCCGTGTCTGTGATCGCCAACGCGCTCAGGCTGCGCAGACTGTCTCTTTAAGATGTGAACCAATCAATTATCAGTTAAAGCTGGAGGATTCAGATGAAACTCAAAAGCTGTTGGACACTGCTCGTTCTTGCCTCTTTAATTCCCGCGCTGGCGGCGCAGTCAACGCAAAATGCGAGCGGCAAAGTAAAGCTGCTCCGTGTCCCCAATAATGGACTGCAACCGCAAACCGTGATGGATGAGCGCGGCGCGCTGCATCTGATTTACTTCACGGGCGAGCCAGGCGGCGGCGATGTTTACTACGTGCGGCGCGACGCGGGCAGAACGGAGTTCACCGCGCCGATTCAGATCAACAGCGTGCCGAATACTGCTGTCGCCGCCGGGACGATTCGCGGCGCACACCTCGCCATCGGAAAAAATGGGCGCGTCCACGTCGCCTGGAACGGTCCGCACAATCCCGGCGGACACGAAGCGCCGATGTTCTATGCGCGGTTGAACGATGCGCGCACGGCCTTCGAAGCTCAGCGCAACGTAATGCAGTTCTCCGGCGGATTGGACGGCGGTGGCTCGGTCGCGGCAGACAGAGCGGGCAATGTGTATGTCGCATGGCACGGCAAAGGCGACAAGGAAGGCGAAGAACATCGCCGCGTCTGGGTCGCGAGATCAACGGACGAAGGAAAGAGTTTTGCGCGCGAAGTGGCCGCCTGGGACGAACCGACTGGCGCCTGCGGCTGTTGCGGGATGCGGGCATTCGCTGATCGGCAAGGGCGTGTGCATCTGCTCTACCGAACCGCGACTGAAAGCGTGAACCGCGATATGTACCTGTTGACATCTGACAATCGCGGGCAGAGTTTTTCCGGAACGCTGCTCGACAAATGGAAACTGAACGCCTGCCCGATGAGTTCAGCGTCATTTGCAAATGGCGCGAACGGGTTGCTGGCGGCGTGGGAAACACAGGGGCAGGTTTACTTCGCTTCGCTCAATCCGAAAAAGCCGCAGCCTCTTTCTCCAATCCCAGCGACAGGCGTTGCGGGCAAACGCAAACATCCGGTTATCGCCGCGAACTCGCGCGGCGAGACGATGCTAGTCTGGACAGAAGGCACGGGCTGGAAGAAAGGTGGCTCACTCGCGTGGCAGCTTTACGACTCGCAAGGCAATCCAATCGGCGAGCGAGGTGAAGCTTCAGGCATTCCGGTTTGGAGCCTGGCCTCCGTTGTCGCGGAAAAGGATGGCGGCTTCACAGTCTTCTATTGAGAAGTTATGAGTGGAAAAGACGAACGTTACATTCCGGCGCTCAGCTACGACTGGCTAACATTCCTTTACGACCCGGTCGTGCGGCTGACGACGCGGGAAGTTGCGTTCAAAACAGCGCTGCTGACACAGGCAATGATTCAACCCGGACAGCGCGTGCTTGATCTCGGCTGCGGTACAGCGACGCTGACCATTGCCATCAAACAAGCGCATCCGCAGGCCACAGTCATCGGCATTGACGGCGATCCGGCGATTCTCCGGCAAGCGCGGGCAAAAGCGGGGCGCAACGGCGCCGAGATTCAGCTTGACCGGGGAATGTCGTATGAACTGCCGTACACGGATGAGTCATTCGACCACGTGCTGTCGAGCCTTTTCCTTCATCATCTGACGCGCGAAAACAAATTACGGACGCTCACGGAAGTAAGGCGCGTCCTCAAACCGGGCGGAGAATTTCATGTCGCCGACTGGGGCGCGCCGCAGAACGTGTGGGTGAAGCTGGCGTCGCAAAGCGTCGCGCTGCTGGACGGAGCAACGACGAAAGACAACTTCGCGGGAAAGTTGCCGGAGTTTATCAGGCAGTCAGGCTTTGAGGGCATCGAAGAGAAGCAACACTTCAACAGCCTGTTCGGCACAATCCGGCTGCATAAAGCACATAAGCCCCTCTGAAAGCTTTGTCTGATGGAGAATCATTTGTCAAAAAGGGAAAGTCAGGCAAGATGAATCGAATTTTTACCATGTATTTGCTCGGCTCGTTGCTGGCGATCGCCTCATTCGGGCAATCCTCATCACCTCGCCCGGAACTGCTTAATCCGAAAACGGTCGAAGCGATTAGCGCAGACGACCTGCAGCAACTTCTAGCGCATCATCTCAACAACGGTGACAAGAGCGGCAACTTGGTCCTGGTCAACCTCTGGGCGACGTGGTGCGCGCCGTGCGTAAAGGAAATTCCTGAACTTGTGAAGTTGCAGGAAAAGTATAAAGAGCGCGGCCTGCGCGTGATCGCCGTTTCGCTGGACGAACCGGAAGAACTGGAAACGAGCGTCAGGCCCTTCGTGCAGAAACGCTTCCCTAACTTTATTTCTTACCTGTGCAAGGAACCCGATCACGATAAATTCGCCAGTGTAATTGACCCGGCCTGGAATGAAATTATGCCGACGAACTTTCTTATTGATCGCACTGGCAAATTACGCGCGACGCTGACGGGAGGCAAGAGTCTGGCAGAGTTTGAAGCGGCGATCTCCTCACTGCTTGAGCAAAAGTAGCGGTGGTCTGCGGCATCATTGAGATCGCGCCGATGCCCCAATAAATTTATGACACAAAATGTTCCATTACAGGCGAATCGCGCACGCGATCTCAAACCTTGGTGGTTGATCGCCGGCATCATCGTGATCACATTTTTGCATTACAACACCAGCACGCATTATTTGTTGCTGCACGAGATTTATCAGCGGCTTTATTACATCCCGATCATCTACGCCGCTTACAGCTATGGGCTGCGTGGCGGTCTGGCAGCGGCTGTGCTGAGTACGCTGATTTATCTGCCGCATCTCGCCCAGCATTCTGACAACCGCGTCTATGCGATTAACCAGTATGCGGAGATGATTCTGTTTCAGGTGGTGGGAGCCGTCACCGGTTTGCTGGCAGGCGCGGAGCGACGAGAACGAGAACGCTATGAACAGACCGCCGCCGAATTGCAGCGCGCGTATGACGAATTACGCAGCGCTGTGGATCAGTTGCTGATCGCGGATCGTCACGCTTCACTCGGTCAGATGTCAGCGGCGATTGTCCACGAGATTCGCAACCCGCTCGGCGCGATTCATGGCGCCGCTGAGGCGCTCGAAACAGTCGTGCCGCCTGAACACGAGAAGGGGGAGTTTCTGACGATCATCAAGCGCGAAGTCGAACGACTCAACGGCTTGGTGACGGATTTCCTACAGTTTGCACGCCCGCGTTCGCCTGAATTGCTGCCTACGCCGCCGCGTGAGATTGTCGAGTCGGTTGTCAAGCTGGCGAGCAAGCAAGCGGAGCAGGCGCGAGTGAAGATTGCCGTAGATGTTGCCGAACCGTTGCCGCCAGCGCTGCTGGATGCCGAGCAGATGAAGCAGGTGTTGCTCAATCTCATTCTCAACGCAATTGAGGCGATGCCAGAGGGTGGGCAACTGATGATCAGCGCCGGTCAGCGTGGTGAAGAGTTGTCGCTCGCCGTGCGCGATACAGGCAAAGGAATTGACCCGGCAGTACGCGAGAAGCTGTTCAGTCCGTTCGTGACGACTAAAACGCGTGGCACGGGGCTTGGCCTGGCAATTGCACATCGTCTGGTAACACAACACGGTGGCCGCATTGAGGCTGCGGATGGGGAGAATGGTGGCGCGCTGGTTGAAATCCGGTTGCCGGTCAAATTTTAAGCTTATGCGCTATCGCCCTCGATTTTTATGTCAATGACCGACAAAACAATTCTGCTTGTGGATGACGACGCCAGTTTGCGGCGCGTACTCGCGCATCATCTGTCGGAAGCTGGCTATCAGGTACTCACTGCAGCTAACGGCAAGGAAGGTTTGGAGGTGTTCACCAGTCAGCAAGTGGAGATGGTGATCACTGACATTCAGATGCCGGAGTTGAGCGGCCTGGAGTTGATGCGACGCATCAGCGTGATGAGTCCCGACGTGGTAGCGCTGGTGATTACAGCCTTTGGCTCCATTGAAACTGCGGTCGAGGCGATGAAGCTGGGCGCTTACGATTACATCACGAAGCCCTTCAACCGCGAAGAACTGCTGCTCACTGTCTCAAAAGGGCTTCAATATACGGCGCTCGTGCGCGAGAACCGGTCGCTCAAGCAGTTTATCGAGAACCGCTTTTCGCTCGACAACATGATTGGCTCTTCGTCCGCGATGAGGCGCGTCTACACCCTCGTCGAGAAGGTTGCGCGCACTGACCTGGCTATCCTGATTACAGGCGAGAGCGGCTCCGGAAAAGAACTGATTTCCAAAGCGATTCATCAAAACAGCCTTCGGCGTGATGGGCCTTTTGTCGTGATCAATTGCGGCGCCATTCCCGAAGGCTTGCTCGAATCCGAACTTTTCGGCCATCGCAAAGGCGCGTTCACCGGCGCATACGCCAACGCGCGAGGCAAGATTGAAGCCGCCGACAAAGGGGCCGTGCTGTTCGATGAGATCGGTGAATTGTCGCTGGCGTTGCAGGTCAAGCTGCTGCGCGTGATCGAGAGCGGCGAATTCACGCGCGTCGGCGAGACCGAGACGCGCCGCGCCGATGTGCGCTTCCTCGCCGCCACGAACCGCGATCTTTCAAAGATGGTCGAAGACGGGCGCTTCCGCGAAGATTTGTACTTCCGGCTCAAGGTCGTGCCTATCCATCTCCCGCCGCTGCGCGAACGCCGCGAAGACATTCCGCTGCTGGCAGATCATTTTTTAAAGGAAGCGGCGCAACGCTATCAGCGTCCGGCGCTGCGGTTTGAGAAGGACGTCTTTCGCTACTTTCAGACTTATGCGTGGCCGGGCAATGTGCGCGAACTCAAACACACAATTGAACGTCTGGTTGTGATTGCGGAGAGCGATGTTCTCAGCATCAATAATTTGCCGGAGAATTTAACCACCGTGACTGGCAATGCCGCAAACGTCCTGATCAACCTGCCTGACGATGGCATTGATCTCGAAGAGGTGGAGCGCGAGATTCTCCGCCAGGCGTTGGAAAAACACATGTGGAATCAGACACGCACGGCGCAATACCTCAATATCACACGCAGCGCGCTGATCTATCGAATGCAGAAATATGGTTTGCAGACTGCTGAGACAGCAGAAAAGGTTCGCGCCGAAAACAGAGGCGCATGAAGATTTTCAACCCAGCTTTCAACACGACTTTCAACCCAACCGGACCATCAACGCGCCGACTTCATCAGCCAGACGTTTGGCTTTCGCCGATGGCAGCTTCCCGTTGACCGCAGCTTCAGCGCAGGCCGAGAGATGTTCGCGCACCATATCTCCCTGCACGCGGCGCAGCGCGGCGATGACTGCGCTGATCTGATGCGCAATTTCAACGCATTCGCGCTCGTTCTCGATCATCTGTTGCAAGCCACGCACCTGGCCTTCGATGCGCTTCAGGCGCGGTAATTGCTTGGTGTGGTCGGCGGACGCATCCTTATGTATGCTCCCGGAATGTTTTTTCAAGTTTGCTGCCTCCTCTCTAGTCTTGGCTTGGCGAGGGGGGTGGCTGACGGCGGTATGTTTAGCTATGCTGACGCGCCGCCGCTCGGAATGGCGGAGCGCCTCGAACGCTTCGCCATTCCTTCAACCACTGGTCAATTGCTCGGTTGTGAATTGCCGGAAAACAGACACCGAATGTCTGTTTTTAAACACTTCGGCGCATTATGGCCAGCCGCGCCGCTCAGTTGCAACCTTTGCTTATCAAATCTGTCGGATTGAATCTGTTGGAGAGATTTGTTTGGTAAGGCCGAGCGCAGTTTAGATGTAACAAGGCCATTGCCGATCTGTCGCCGTATGAACTACAGGCTCGATCAGCAATGGCCCGATCTATCTTCTTTAAGTGGGGCGCTAGGGCGTTGAGAAAATTACTGCGCCTCGGTGAGAGTCTGAACGAGAATCTTTCCCTCGTGCGTCATGCCTTCGACGGTCACTTTGACGTGATCTTTCTTTTGAATTTTCCCGAACAGAGCTTTTGCAAGCTCGTTGCCCTTCGCGTCAAACGGATACCATTTGCCGTCGGCGAAGATGCCGTAACCACCTTTGACGCACTCTTTCATCAGTCCGCATTCTTTGGTGTGCGCGGCAGCGAACTTCGTGGCGTCCACAGGTTTGTCTTTAGCGTGACCGGCGGCGCACACCGCATCCACCGCATAGCCCGTGAGCTTCACTTTCTCGTGGGCGTAAGCGAACGAAACGACAAACAGTAAAACGATCAGACTCAGAAATATCGGCTTCTTATTCACCTTGTTAGCTCCTTGTGTTGGTTTTGATCCTGGTTTACGACGGATTGAAGGATTGCCTTTCTTGATCGAGTTGTCGCAGCCATCGCAACAGTCATGGAGATCATAGGCAGATAGCGTGCCGCATCGCGGAGAGCCGCAGCTAACGCTTGGTTGCAGAATAGATATGTGCTCGGCGAAGGGCGCGCTTGTGGATTGGCAGCGGCGAGCTTCGTTTGAAAACAGACACCGGCCTGTCTGTTTTGATGAATGTCGCCCAGCCAGTGTTTATGCCCGCCGAGCTTATTTCCCGAGTACCCGACGATCCGGCATTTCATTTGCCTTGCTAAAACAGTCGTGACGTTACGTTCAATAGCGCGAGAGGTGATTCAGATGCGGAAGAGTATCAAGATTGGCCTCGTAGTGATTCTGCTGCTCATCGTTGGCGCCGTTTCGTTATTGCTTTACGTCCGCAATCATGGATTCAGCACCCGCGAAAAACCATCTCGAATAGAAGAGATAATGGCGCGGCATGCCCGGCGAATCGCTACTCCGGCTGGGGCCACGGAGTTGAAGAACTCTTACCCTCAGACTGAAGCCAGCATGGCCGAAGCGCGCGAACACTTCGTCGAGCACTGTTCGATCTGTCACGGAATTGATGGGCGCGGCGCCACGACGATTGGCCGCAATCTCTATCCGAAAGTTCCGGACATGACCGACCAGCAGACGCAGCAACTGACGGATGGCGAGTTGTTCTACATCATCTCAAACGGCGTTCGCTTCACTGGAATGCCCGCCTGGGGAGATGAAGACAGCCCGGAATCCATCTGGGCGCTGGTCGCATTGATCCGGCGCTTGCCTAAGCTCTCTCCTGAAGAGTTGAAGCAGATGCAAGAGATGGCTAGCGGCGCGCACAACGAAAGCATGAGCGAGTCTGCGACGTCTCAGCCGGAGGAAACGAAGCCGGCCAACAAAGACAAATCAACCAAAGATGCAAAGCCGGCAAAAGCGGCTAAGCCTATAAACAATCCTCACGGTCCGGGCGCAAAACCGCACGCTCATTGAGGGCAGGCGGTTTTGGCCGTGACCAAACAAATGGCCCATCTACCGATCATAAACATAGCGCTTTACTCTCAAACCGATGCCGGCGTAGTCCGCAGCGGCAATGAAGACAACTTTCTCGCGCTCGACCTCTCGACGGGCAGTAGTTGGACGGCGAACGGAGAAGAACGTAGAGATTTGCTCACATACCAGCAGAGGAGACACGGCTCTTTATTTGCAGTCTCGGATGGGATGGGTGGTACAGTCGCAGGCGAGATCGCTTCACGGATGGTGGTCGAAACCGTGCGGGATTGGATGCTGCGATTGCAGGCGGACGTCGTCTACAGCAGGGTACCGGTTTACTACCGGCTCCGGCGCGCTCTCGAAGAGACCAACCTCCTGATTTACCGCGAGAGCGCGACGAACGCTGAGCGCGACGGATTAGGCGCCACTTTCACGGCGGTAGTGACTGAGGGTAGCCTTGGTTATTTTGCTCAGGTAGGGGACAGTCGCGCCTACCTGATTCGACAAGGACGGATCGTCCGCGTCACCAAGGACCAGTCGCTCGTTCAAAGATTGATTGACATCGGGCAGATTACGGAAGAGGAGGCGGAGACACATCCCTACCGCAACATAATCCTCCAGGCGCTCGGAACGAATAGCGCCGTTCAAGCGAACTTCAGTTCGCTCAACCTTTGCCAGCTCGATGTGCTGGTTTTATGCACCGGCGGCTTGTCGGGCAAGCTTCAAGCCGATGAGATCGCCAGCATCGTGAATGCGGCGGCTGACCTTAAATCAGCCTGCCGGGAGTTGATCAACCTTGCGAAAGAGCGCGGCGGCGAGGACAACATCACCGTTGTCATCGTTCAGTTTTCCGGGAGCGGGCTCGCCCAGCCTGACGGCCAAACGATCATCCCGAAAGATTTAAATCAAAGAACATTTCCTCGCCCGTCATCTTGATATGATTTTTCCTTATTCATCTACGTTCAACGTCATACCCATACCGTGTATGCCTAATTCGAGATGGTGTAAGTGAGGCCGCGTTAAAATCCTTTTCAGGACGTAAAGCACGGTAAATTGGGTTGAAAGCCATAGGCAACCGGTCGGCATAGTGCTTGCCTCTAACGCCCGGCCTGAAGCCATGCGAAGCATGTCATAACAATGTTTGCGCCCCTGTTAAAGGTTCATCATTGGGCTTGGCTATGATGACCATCGCTTCAGCATCTCAAGCAGGAATTTACTGAAGGAGACAAACATGAAATTCAAAAGTTACTCACTGAAACGCGCCTTGGGCGCACTCGCATTTGGAGCGGCGCTCCTGTTTGGCGCAAGCGAAATGACTTACGCGCAGGGGTATAACCGAGGTTATCTCAGGGATCATCAACGTCAGGAACGCTATTACTACGGCGACAGCCGCGCGTTGCGCGATCATCAACGGAGAGAGCGCCGTGGCTATTACAACGATCGTTACGACTATGACAGGCCTTACAATCGCGGCTACTACAACAGGCCTTACAATCGTGGTTACTTCGGCAATGGGCTGGGCTTTGGCTTTGGCTTTGGCTGGGGCCGTCGCGGCTGGTAATCCTATCAGTAACGTTTATCGTTGCTAAATTGAATTGTGGCGAGACGGACGGATTATCCGGTCGGGCTCGCCACATTTTTTTGCTGGTCTTTGATGGACCAACGCAGCGGTGATTTGGATAAGCATGCGCGGGAGGCGGATGTTACCGTTTACACAAAAATTCTGACGCACTCCTGAAAGCCAGCGGCTGGCCAGAGAACCAGCCACTGGCGTGACCAGAGACGAACGGGCGAGTTTATTCAGCCTCGGTGATCTTCTCGACGAGTATCTTTCCGTCGTGCTTCATGCCCTCGACGGTCATCTTAATGTGATCCTTCTTCGCGGTCTTTTCGAAAAGCGCCTTTGCCAACTCATTGCCTTTGGCATCGAACGGATACCATTTGCCGTCGGCGTAGACACCATAGCCGCCTTTGATGCAATCCGCCATCAGCGCGCACTCTTTAGTGTGTTCAGCGGCTGCTTTGGCGGCCTCTTCGGGTTTGCCTTTGGCTGTATCGGCGAAGCACACCACGTCCACCACGTAGCCGGTCAATTTCACTTTCTCGTGCGCCCAGGCGACTGCGGCAAAGGCGATGAGCAGAGTGGCAGACAAGGTCAACAGAATCGAGTTTTTCTTCATGTTCGGTCAGTTCCTCAAGGAAGAATGCCATAACCTGTCAAGTCATGGCTGGTTTGATTGGGACCAATGACGCGGATCGCCGCAACCGGACAGATCATAGTGTAAACCCGCGCCGCTAGTATCTGCGACGATAAGAGCGCGAACGCCCGTGATCGTCGTCGTCATTGTCACGGTAGTAGCTATCACGATAGCCATTGCGCTCGGAACGCTGGTGATGTTTCAGGTCATCCTTTTCTTCGCGTTTGTGCTGCTTCAAGTCCTCAGACTCGTGGCGTTGATGATGACGCAGCTCGCTGGAATTCCCGTAGCGATAACGCTCTTCCCGCTGGTGGCGCCTGAGGTCGTCTTTTTCCCGCTGCTCGTGGCGCTTCTGCACATTGCGCTCGCGCCGCTGGTGGTCACGATCGTTGTAGTAATCATCGTCATAATACCCGCGATCACGGTAAACGTCACGGCCAGAATACCTGCCTTGCGCATTGGCGGCGCTGCTGCCACTGACGGCGATGAAAGCGACGAAGGCCACGACAAGCGAGGCTTTGAGCAGAGAGTGAGTGAAATTGCCAGTCAACATACATCCTCCTCGATGTGTTCCTCTCCGTCAACTTCAGAGAGGCGCATTATAGTCCAGATACACTGTAGGGGTAACCGTATCCTGAGCAGTTGACGTGCCAGGATTTGAAGGAAGGGTCAAGCCATTCAGGGAGGACGGGATACGCGTGTGAAGGGCGAACGACCGCTGTCAGGCCGTAAAGCCGGGCTATACGAAGCCGGATGGTGAAGGCCGCATATGGTATTACGGCGGACTATTCTGCCGCGCCGTACCAGTACCTTGCCAGGGTATGCCGCCAGGATCATGATTGACACATCAGGCGCCGCCTCACTAATATCCTTCCGCCTTCAACAAACATTTCGATCTGGTTGCGTCGCGGCGGTTCTCCTTGTCACTGATGAAGAAAGGAGCGAGCAGCAATGAATTGCCCAAGTTGCGGAAACCCCGGTGAGAATAAACGGTTTTGCACTCGCTGCGGCGCGAAGCTGGCAGAGATTCAGGTTCAGGCTCCGCCCGGCGCCAATGTCTTGCCAAGGCAGTCGTATGACACGGCTCGTCAAAGACAAGCGACGGATGCTTTGACCAACCGGACACTGGATCAGCGCTACTATCTCGAAGCTAAACTCGGCGTAGGCGGGATGGGGACGGTCTATCGCGCCCGCCGTTTGCTGATCGGTGACACCGTGGCGGTCAAGGTTCTCAATCCTGAACAAATGGCCGACCCCAGCGCGGTCGAACGATTCCGACGAGAAGCTCAAGCCACTGTCCGCATCAAGCATCCGAATGTAGTGACCGTTTACGATTTCGGCGCCGCTCAGGATGGTATCGTCTATCTGGTCATGGAACTGGTGGAGGGGGAGAGCCTGCGCCAGATGATCGAGCGGCAAGGCATGCTGATTCCCATCACAGCCGCTGAGGTGGCGCGTCAAGTCTGCGCGGCGCTGGACGAAGCGCACAGACAAGGCGTGACTCATCGCGACATCAAGCCCGAGAATATCCTTGTGCAGACGACGGTGAGTGGCTTGCAGGTCAAAGTGCTCGATTTCGGAGTCGCCGCGCTCCTCGACATCACCGCGAGCAAGCTGACTCAGACAGGCAATGTGGTCGGGACGCTTCACTACATGTCGCCGGAACAGTGTATGGGAGAGGAACCGGATGGTCGCTCTGACATCTACAGCTTCGGAATCGTCCTCTATGAAATGCTGACCGGCGCCGTCCCCTTCGATTCGCCAACGGCAACAGCCATCGTCGTACAACACGTCAATCAATCGCCGCCGCCGATGCGCGCTCTCAATGCGAACATTCCGCCTGAAGTCGAAGCCGTCGTGCTGCGCGCGCTGGAGAAGCGGCGCGAGGCGCGGCAACAAACGGCGGGTGAGTTGGCGCGGGAATTACTGGCGGCTGTCAGTGGCGTGGCGTCCGGGCTGGCTCAACCTGCCATAATGCCCGGCGCCGCTTCATCCCGGGACAGCGGCGCGGCGGCAGCGCAAGTCTCCGAGCCGATCTTCAGCAATGTCTCGCCTGCTTCGAACACAGGCGCCAAACTCGTGCCGCTGATATTCGGCTTGCTCCTGTTGCTCGTGTTTGGCGGGGGGCTTGGCTATTGGTGGTACACAAATAAGAAGAATACCGAACAAGCCGCTGGCGCGACGCCTGCCGCTGAGGGCAATCAGCAACCCTCGACACCCGCATTCGATCAGAGTACGCCTGGCCCCGATACTCAACCTGCGGCGGAGACAAAAACGCCGCTGGGCGACAAATTGTGGGATCTGATTTCAGACCAAACAAGCGGCGCGAGCGAGGCTGAGAATGCGTTGGGGGCGCCAGACCAGCAAGTGGCGGTGGTCGCGCCCGGGGGCCAACTTGCGCTGGCCTATCTTGAAGGCCAATTTTTCGGCGACGGGGCAGGCGCTGATTTGCGTGTGTTCAGTCCCGAGCAAGGCCGCGTCTCATACACCGTTTTCGTGAAAGATGACCCGGCCAGCGCGTGGCAGCGGATTGACATCAACCGCAAAGGTTTTCCTCAGGGTGAGGCCGGTCACGATATGGGACATCATGGAGTGCGGCAGGCTCGACAACTGATGATCAGGAATGACGCGAAGACCGATCTGCGGCTGGACGCCGTTTCGGTCGTCTACAAAGATATTGCGTCCGGTGAAGAGGTTCCACACAAACACCACTGATGTTTCACTTGCTGGCTTGGCCTCCGCACCGCATCGCTGTCATCTCGTCAAGAAATTTCAATATCGTGTTCGTATGCTCCAGCACCCACTTCGGATTCGGGTTGGCCGCGCCGGTTTCTCTCTCCAATTCGATCAGATGCGCGCTCAGTTGCGCCAGGCAGGCTTCCATCTGTCGCATCATCTCTGCCATCTGATTGTTCATCTGGCCGTTTGTCTGGGAATGCGCGTGGCCGCCGGACTGGTCTGCTGTTTTCGAGCGCGCATCATTTTGAACAGCGGGTGATGGCGGGGTGATGGCGCCACGCTCCGCGCCGATCTCTCGCAAAGCTTTGAACTCGCTCGGTTCATCAGGCCGCCCGGATGCACGCATGGATGAATGATCCATCATCGCGCCCGCCTGAGTTCCGGACTCCGCCTGCATCGTGTCCATATGCTGCTGATGGTATCGCTCAACCTGATCGAAGCTGCGCCGAAGCTCCGCCGTTACGTCGCGCGCGAAAGCGCCGTTGACCGCGTTGTCCCGCTGAACCTGATCGCGGAGCAGCCTGGCAAAGATGGTCATGTTTTGCAGGTAAGCCATCGCCAGCAGATGGTTCGGCATCATCGCGGACATGTCCGCGCGCGCGCCCTGCTGTTGGGGTTCCTGCGCTGGCGGCTTTTGACCGCCGTGGCCTTCATGCTGGGCCATTGTTGTTACAACCAAAGTAGCCCAGCAGAACAGGACTGCGGCTGTCGTGAGAGCCGAGTAAGATTTCGTCTTCATTGCTCTCCTCCATTCGATTATTCGCCGTGTTTGTGAGCCGGTTCTGATTGCGGCGGCTTCTCCGTGCGGCCCTCCCTGACTTTGGCCATCACCTCCTCGTACTTATCCGGCGGCAGCACGCGCACCAGAGTCATCATGCCCATCAGAGCGCCCGACCAGCCCGGCGCCAATCCGTAAGTCTCAGGCTTGGCGACCGCCTCGTCCATGATCATATGCATGTCTTGCGGGTAGCCGGGGAAGCGTCTTCTGTCCGCCTCATCCAGACTCGTTGCCCCGTGTTGATGACCGCCCTGCGGTGTTTGCTGTGGCCGTTGCGTCCCTACAAGGTTGGAGAGCTGCCTTTCGCGATCAACCGTTGGGCCGAGGCCGCGTCCGAAGCCCGGCGCGAGGTTCTCGGATAGAGCGTTGCCATCACGGATAATACCCATGCCTTCTTCCATTCCCTTGCCGGTTTGCGCCCCGTGTCCCGCCATTGCCATCGGCCCGACCATCGAAACCATCTGGTTCATCATGTGGTGTGGCAAGTGGCAATGCAGCATCCAGTCGCCGGGATTGAGCGCGTCGAACTCGATGTCGCGCGCCTGCGCAACGCCGACAAGAACCGTGTTGCCGGGGAACCAAGCCGATTCAGGAATGCGCCCGCCTTCCGTGCCGGTGACGTAAAACTGCGTGCCGTGAATGTGCATCGGGTGATGATCCATGCCGAGGTTGACCATACGAATTCTGACGCGCTCACCCAGCTTGACGATCATCGGCGTCGTGTCCGGCCCGGCCTTGCCGTTGATCGTCAGCCAGTTGAACTCCATCGAAAGCGAGTTCGGGATCGAGTTGTTGGGCAGAATCGCCCACTCCTGCAAAATCAAACCGAAGTCTTTATCCACGCGCGGTTTGTAGGGCGTCTTCGGATGAATGATGAACAGCCCGATCAATCCCATCATTTCCTGCATCGCCATGTGCGAGTGATAGAAAAAAGTGCCTTTCTGTTTCAGCGTGAACTCGTAAGTGAACATTCCGCCCGGCTCAACAATGGGCTGGCTGATGAACGGCATGCCGTCCATCTCGATAGGAATCTCCAGGCCGTGCCAGTGAATGGTGATGCCTTCCGGCAACTTGTTGTGAAAGACGACGCGCACACGGTCGCCTTCGTTCACTTCGATGGTCGGGCCGGGCATGCTGCCATTGAAGCCCCAAACATCAGCGACTCTCGCCGATCCCATCCGTGAGGCCGGGAGAAATTCCCGCTTGACCACTTCGGAGGTCAGGTGAAAAACCTTCACGTCGCCCTCCATCGTCCACGGGAGTTTGGGAACGTCGGGCGCCTCGACCGGAACAATGGCAGATCCGGAAGCGGACGTTTCCGTTTTTGGCGGAGCCTGCGGTTGGGGCGGAGCTTCCTGTTTCTTTTGCTGACCGGGTTGTTGATGCTGTTCGTGCTGAGCCGATGCCGCGCGATTCGCCATCAACTCCGCTCCGAGACCGGCTCCGAGGAACGTTGAGCCGCGCAGAAAATTCCGCCTGTTCCTGTTCATTGCTTCGCTCCTTCTGTTTCCAGCTTGATCTCCAACCGTCACTGGTTACGTCTGCCGGCAGAGATGGGCTGGCCTACGCCGACACCCTGCGCCCCAGGCACGATACCAGGCGATTCGCCCGCCTCGATGCCGCCTTCGGGCCGCGACAATTCCGGGGCGCCTTCAGGCCGCGCGCCGGCGGGCGCATCCAGACCGCCGGTGAGCAGGAATCCCTGAAGCTGAATTGCGTTCTGCCATACGCCCACCAGCGCATCAATGTAATTGTCCTGCACTTGAAAGAGCGTGCGCTGCGCGATCAGTACTTGCGGATAAGCCGCGGCCATTTGCTTGAAACCCGCCAGGTAGAGTTGATAGCCTCGCCGCGCGCGGGGTAACACCTGCCGCTCGTACTGCGTGACCACGCGCAGCGAGTTCTGGTAATTGCGGAACACCGCCGCCATTCGCGCCCGCAGCGCGAGTTCGACGCGCTGCGCCTCGCGTTCGGCGATCTCCAGCTCGGCGTTGGCCGCGGCAATGTTGCCCTGATTGCGATTGAAAAGTGGCCACCGGACTCCGATTGTGAGAAAGCCTTCCGGCCCTGTCCTCCCTCCAGTCAGTCTCGGGTTGCGCGTCTCCAGAAGCTCAGTGCTGTAGCCGAATCCGAAAAGCACGAAGAGGTCGGGAACCCGCTCGGCTTTGGCCCGCGCGATGGCCGCGCGCGCCCTCTCGACAGCGGCGCGCGCGCGCCTCAGCTCAGGACTTCCGCCAAGCAGCGTGGCGAGGGACATCTCCTGATCGAGTACCGGAAGACCTTTTTCCAGATCGCCGACCAGCCGGGCCGGCTCTAGAAACGGGTCGCCGAGCACCGCGCCGAGTTGCTGCCAGACCTGATCGCGCTGGTTCTCGGCCATAATCAACTCCAGTTGCGCCTGCTGCGCCTCGATCTCGATCTGATAGGTGTCCGGGCGGTCGGCCTGTCCGACGTTGAAGAGTTGTTCGGTGACGCCGACGGCTTCGCGAGCGATGCGTGCTAGTTCGGCTCGCGTCTCGACGCGCCGCTGCGCGCCCAGGGCTTCGTAAAATAGCATCCTTACGGTGTTCAGGATTCGTTGGCGCTGCGCGATCGCCTCCTGTTCGGCCAGGACTTTTTCCTGGGCGAAAATGCGGCGACTCTTGCTGAGTTTGCCGCCGAGAAGGATGGTCTGGTCAATGAAACCGTAATGCTCGCTCTTCTCCTTGAAGGCGCGCGTGCTCAACTCTTCACCCGTATACCCGACGACTGGGTTTGGCCACAGTCCGGCCTGCACGCGCCGCCCCTCGGCGGCGCGGATCGCAGCTTCAGCCTGAGCCAGCGTCGGATTGGCTTGCAACGCCATCCGCTCAAGGTCGGCCAGCGTCAAGACCGGCTCGCGTGTTGTCGTCTGCGTGGTTCTGCTCCCCGGCGTGGCGGAACCGGCATGTCCGCCACGCGCGTGTTGCCGAGGTTGTATTGCGCCAGCCTGATTCCCATCGTCTATCGGTTTTTTCTCAGCGGCCTGCTCTTCACGTTGCAGTTTGGCCGTTTGCATTTGCGTTGCGCCATATGCGGTTCGTTGCGGCGACCCACAGACCGCGAGTAACGCGAAGAGCGCAGTTATGACAGAAGTCTGAACCGCGCTGCTCGCATGTGAAAATCGTACAGCGCGCGATGGGTCATTACTCATGTTTGCTCCTCCTCCATATTTAACGTGGTTATCAACCAGCGCTGGTCCGCGCCGCACAAAAAAATAAATTTGCGGGCAGGCGCGCCTTTCGTCCGCGTCACTTACGGCGTGTTACCAGATAGTCGCCCAGCCACGTTTTCAGTTCGGGGAGATGAAATGGGGAGGGAATCCTGCGGGAAGATGAGAGAGTGAAGTAGTCTCAAAAAAGATAGCATACCCCCAGCGGGTATGCTTGTTAATCGTTCGATATTCTGGAGTATTTGCACGGAACTTATATCTATTAGCCCATTCTCCAGACTGCGTCAGTACGCTCACGCACAAACCGCACGCCTCCTTTTAGTAATGAATAATCTGCTCGCCGGACAGTAAATGCTGTATGCCCCGCATCGAAGGCCACGCTTGGGCAGATAATGACCAACTCTGTTAAATCAACTCACAAAAAAGACACACCACGAAGAAGACTCACACACGGTGAATTGGTTTTAGTAAAACCTTGAGACAGTTTGAGTGGCAGTTTACGGACTGCTCCCATTAGATCCCTTCCTTCCAACAAAGAGGTATAACAAAAAAATGGAGAATAGATTCAACGATTCGACAAAGAGGGCGAGCTGCGCGCGGAGGATGACTTCGGCGCTTGCTATTTCGCTGGGATTGAGTTTGTTTGCGCCGGGCAATGCGCTTGTCTTCGGCCAACAGCCGCAGACAAGGATGGCCGAGGCGTCCAAACCGGCTCAACTGGCCTCGCCTGGTGAGCTTTCGCGCACGTTCATCAACGTGGCCAAGCGGGTTAAGCCCGCTGTCGTTCACATCAACATGATGGCGGGAGGCGCAGGCCAATCGCCCTCCGGCCCTGCGAGACGCGGGACCGGCTCCGGCGTAATCATCAGTCCGGACGGTTACATTTTGACCAACAACCACGTGGCCGGCGCCGCTGACGATATCAGGGTCAAGCTGTCCGATGGCCGTGAACTCAGAGCGCGCCGCGTCGGCACGGATTCCGAAACCGATCTGGCGGTGATCAAGGTCGAGGCGCAAAACCTGCCGTTCGCCACGCTCGGCGATTCGTCTAAGCTGGAGCAGGGCGAATGGGTGGTCGCGCTCGGCTCGCCTTTCGGCCTCGACCAGACGATGACCGCCGGCATCGTTTCGGCCATCGGGCGTCAACTCGGCGGAACTTATGACAACTACATTCAGACCGACGCCTCAATCAGTCCGGGCAATTCCGGCGGGCCGCTGGTGAATATGAACGGTGAGGTGGTCGGCATCAACACATTGATCTTTACGCGTTCGGGCGGCAGCGAAGGCATCGGCTTCTCGATCCCCTCGAATCTGGCGAAGAAGGTTCAAGAGCAACTGCTCACGAGCGGGCGGGTCTCGCGCGGTTATCTGGGAGTGAACCTGCAAACGGCGCCGTCCGCAACGGTGCCCCCCGCTGGCCCGGAAGGCGCATCCGCTGGCGCGATGGTCAGCGATTTGAGCGCTGATGGCCCGGCGGCGAGATCGGGTTTGCGCAACGGCGACGTGATCGTCGAATTCGACGGCAAACCGGTGAAATCACCAAAACAATTGACCGAGTTCGTCGCCGACGCGCCAGTGGGCAAGACCGTTAATTTGAAATTCGTCCGCGAAGGGCGCGCGCAAACGACTTCGATCACGCTCGCCGAACGCCCCGGACGCGTCGCGACCGAGAACAGAAGGGCGCCTGCCCCAAACGGACAACAGCGCAGGCCCTAACCCCTGATCTCGCTGGTTCGATTTATAACTCCGGGTGGCTTGGATTTCGGCCACCCGTTTTTTTCAACCTTCGCAATTGGCCTCGCGAAGGGTTTTGTCTGGATCACTTAGCTATATCTCCACTCTTAAGCATCACCTCGATGCTATTTAATGCTGTGGCCTACGGCGCAAGAGCAGGACGATAGCAATCACGATTAAGGCGACCAGTAGAAGTCCGATCAGCCAGCCGCCCGCCATCCCTCCGCAGCAATTCATCATCCCGCCCATCATCATCCCGTGCGTCAGCCACATACCAATGAAACCGATGACGGCAATCGCGCCGATCACCGCGAGCACAATCAACACAATGTTTGATACATCCTTGCTCGGCATACCTTGCCTCCTTCCTCTGACAAAATGATAGACCACGCCTATAAGGTGTCAATAAAGGCGCCGAGCCGATGACGGTACAGCAGTTGCCCCACAGTAATTTTCGATATGGGTAGTGGGGAATTTTCCTGTCAGCTTGTTGTTGCTCGCACTGTGAGCATTTATTGGAAGACCTGCAATGGAGTGGAATTATGGAGAATGACGAGTTTATGAACAGACGGGGATTCCTGCGCTTAGCCGGCCTGGGAACAACCGCATTGCTGACTGGTGATCTGATGGCGGGCGCATCTCCTGGCGTCCCATGCCTGTCTGGAGGCGGGTTCTATTCCGGCAGAAGTGGAGTCGTTTCCGATCTTGAGTTGGCGCTGAGGGCTGTCGAAACCAATGTTCCACTGCTTTCCGGCGAGACAACTCGTGTCTGGAGTTATCAAGGCGAAGTGCTGCGCGGCGATCTGGCGAGCCTGCAAACGATTCAAGCCCAATCGCGGCGTTATCCGACACGATCCGCAAGCAACCTGTCGTTTCAAGCGCCACCGCGCCCGGCGCCCCAGCCTTACACTTATCTTGGCCCGATCATCAGGGCGCGAAAGGGACAGCGCATTCGCATCAACTTCACCAATCTTCTGCCCGAAGCGACAGTCATTCACTGGCACGGCTTGCACGTCCCGCCGGAAATGGACGCGCATCCGCGCTATCTGGTCGCTCCCGGCCAGAGCTACGTTTACGAATTCGACGTAGCCAATCGCGCCGGAACTTACTGGTTTCATCCGCACCCCGACGGACGCACGGCGCGGCAGGTTTACAACGGACTGGCCGGACTTTTCATCGTCTCTGACGAAGAGGAAAATGTCGCCGGGTTACCTTCAGGAAGCTATGACATTCCGCTGATCATTCAGGATCGCGTCATTGACGCCAACAACCAATTCGTCTATCAGACAGGCGGAATGATGGACAACCTGATCGGCTTTCTCGGCGACCACATTCTGGTCAATGGACGGCCCGATTTCACGCTGACTGTGTTCAGAAGGCCGTATCGGTTGCGCTTGCTCAACGGCTCAAATTCGCGCGTCTACAAACTGGCTTGGAACGATGGCGCGCCATTGACGGTCATTGCGACAGATGGCGGTCTGTTGGAAGCGTCGGCGCAACGCAGCTACGTGATGCTCGCGCCCGGCGAACGGGTGGAGTTGTGGGCTGACTTCAGCGACCGTCCGACAGATTCATTGATAGAGCTTCGCAGCCTAGAATTTCCCGGGATGGGTACGATGGGCGGAGGTCAACCGTTGCAAAACGGCGCTCCATTCAAGGTGATGAATGTGCGCGTCATCGGCAGACGGCAGGAAAAGGCGCCGCTTCCCGCGAAGTTGTCATCAATCTCCTGGCATCGGCTCGACGATGCCATTAACGCAGCGACGCCTCGCAGCTTCAGCGCTTCGATGGGAATGATGCGCTGGCTACTCAACGGGCGATCATTTGAGATGAACAACGTCGCTGAAAACGAGATCGTCCGCCTCAACACGACGGAAGTGTGGGAGCTGAATAACGTCCTCGGCAGCGGGATGATGGGCGGGATGAGCATGATTCACCCGCTACACATTCACGGCTTGCAGTTTCAGGTCATTGAGCGCCAGATTGCATCGCAACAAGCCGCGGCATGGGAGTCTGTGCGCAACGGTTACGTTGACGAAGGTTGGAAAGACACGGTGATGCTGATGCCGGGTGAACGGGTCAAGCTGTTGCTCAGGTTCGAGGATTTCACCGGCCTTTACGTCTATCACTGTCACAACCTTGAGCACGAAGACGGCGGGATGATGCGCAATTATTTGATCCGTGCCTGAAGATTGGCTGAGGCGATAAACTGCTGCGCTGCGAAACAGAGATACCCTATGTGGGTATGTACCCTAGTAGGGTATCTCTGTTTTCGGGGTAGGCACCGACGGGGTGACCGATTGGGGAAATCTCCACAGGGCGTTGGGGAATTTCCCACGTCGCCTATTTCACTGACGGACAAAATCAAGAGGTTTTCCGCTACCGCTGATTGGAACGCCAGTTGCTCTGGTAAGGGGTGTAAGCAATTACGTGGTTCCTATGACACGGATCACAGTCGGATGTGAGCGGTGTTGTAGAGGCCCTGACAGCAAACTTTTATCCTGCTCTTGCGAGGGGAGAAAACATTGAAGCGGCGAGCGACAAAAACAAGTTTCACGTCAGGCAAGGCTTCCCGCCAAGCTCTTTGGAGCAGGCTGATGCGGGCCATCTTGCTCTCGCTGCTTTTCACCCACCAGGCCTGGGCGGGCATCATTTGCCACTGCGTGATCGAGACTGAATCGCAACATGCCTGCTGTCAGACTGCTCATCAATCACAGCCCCCGGTAGAAACAGATGCGGACACACACCATTCGACTCATTGCTCAGATAAGAGCGAGCCGTCATCCAGCAATCAGCGGGACAGCGCGCCGCAAGGCGAGGAAGGTTGCTGCTACCTGTCGCCACAGGCTGAGGCGCGGACAGTTGAAATCTCATTATTGAACCCCGTGCCGGTCGAAGAGGTTCCGCCAGACTTTGATGTTGCCGGGTTGAGGACTTCCGCAACTGGATATATCCGCGTCTTGAAGCCGCGGCTCTCGCGTCCGCTTTATCTGACTCATTCCGCATTACTGATCTAATCAATCCATCAACGCACTTACAGACTGACTTATATCGCTAGCCCATTGCGCTGTCACAAATCGCGACGGAGGGCTTAGGACTAAGAATTTTTCCGCAATGAATCATCGCGGAAAAAGAGAGGCTGTGATGAGATTGAGACTAACTCAGCAATTGATGGTGTGTTTGCTGCTTGCCACCCTACCACCTCATGGTAACGTCGCGGCGCAGCAGCCAATAACCAAGTCTGCTTTGTCCTCAAACGCCAACACCGTAGCAGAAAATGCGCGCTCGGCTTACGTGATACCTGCGGCCCTTGACCAAGTTTCACTTCAAACGCTGATTGCCGAGGCTCTGGAACAGAATCCTGAGATCAGGGCCATGCGACGCGGCTTCGATATGATGCGCGCGCGTGTCCCGCAGGCCAAAGCTTTGCCTGAGCCGATGCTCAGCTACGGTTACGCGGGCAATGCGGCTTTCATCCCGCCGTTCGACATTCAGAAGGGCGACCCATCGAGCGCCCGCATGCTCAGCTTCACGCAAGAAATCCCCTATCCGGGCAAGCTCGCGCTCAAAGGCAAGATGGCGAACGTAGAAGCGGAGGCCGAGTGGTGGAACTACGAGCAGGCGCGGTTGAACGTCGTCGCCGAGGTCAAGGACGCTTACTTCGACCTCTTCTACCTTCACAAGGCCATTGAGACCGTCACGAAGAACAAGGAACTGGTCGAGAAGTTCGCCAGGATCGCCGAGGCGGGATACTCGGTGGGCAAAGGCATTCAGCAGGACGTGCTCAAAGCGCAGGTCGAAATCTCCAAGCTCACCGATCAACTGACCGTGCTCGAACAGCGCAGGCAGACGACTGAAGCGCGGCTCAACAGTTTGCTCTTCCGCGAGCCTGAGACGCCAGTAGGCAAGCCGGAAGAGATCAAGCCGCGTGAATTCACCTACAGTCTAGCGGAGCTGAACGAGGAGGCGCTGACGAATTACCCGGCGTTGAAGGCGCAGCGGCGCAAGATTGACCGCGAACAGTATGGCGTCGAGGTGGCGAAAAAAGAGTTCTATCCTGACTTCTCAGTCGGCCTTACTTACTTCAATCGGCCCGGCATGCCAGAGATGTACGGCGTCAATGTCGGCGTAAAGATTCCGCTCTACTTCTGGCAGAAACAGCGGCCCGCCGTGGCCGAAGCGACGGCGAGCGCTCGCGCTGAAAGGGAGCGATTGGAGAACGCGACGTCGCTGCTCTTCTTCCGCATCAAGGATCGTTACTTGGCCGCGACGACGGCGCAGCGGCTGTTGAAGCTCTACAGTACGACGATCATTCCGCAATCGTCCTTGTCGCTTGAGTCGGCGATTTCCGGGTACGAAGTCGGCAAAGTGGATTTCCTGACGCTGCTCGACAACCTGGTGACGCTGCTCAATTACGAACTGGGTTACTACGAACAAATTAGCAACGTGGAGAAAGCAATCGCTGCGCTCGAACCGTTCGTAGGCTTCAACTTGAGGCCATGACGGACAGAACGTGGCGACCGCGAAGCAGTCCATCAACTGAGCGCCTGATGCGCCCTCGACAAGGGGGCAAATGAACAACTGAATCTCAACAAGGAGAAAACATGAACACGATAAGAAGACGGATCACTCGCAAAAGTATGGTTACGGCAATCGGAATCTTGACCGCAGGCGCTCTGCTCACACTGGCTGCCGCCCTTCCAGTTCAATCTCTGGCGCGGAGCGCCAAACAGGATCATTCCGCGCACGCGCAGGAGATGAAGGCTCCGCAGACTGCGCAGGAACACCGGGAGCGTGCCGAGCAATATACAAAGAAAGCCGCCGAATATCGCAAGGAGGCCGAAACGCACAAAAAGATGCTGGCCGATCACAGCAAAACGGTAGCCCGGAATCCGAAAGATACGGGCGAGAACGCCTATATCAAGAAGATGCGGCTGCATTGTGAGAAGTACATCAAGGCTGCTGAATCCCTGGCGCAGGAGGCCGACGAAATGGCGAAGTATCACACGATGCGAGCCAAGGAGATGGAAGGCAAGTAAGCCGCCTGCAATGCTGGCGCTGACCTTATCGAGGTCGGCGCCAGCAATCTCTAGTCAAGGAAAGGGGCTGGGATCATGCTGATCACGAACAAACAAGAGGAAGAAAATCAACTTGGCTCAAATGGCTTGACGGCCGAACTTGAGCAAAGCGAAGCCGGCCTTGATGGGGAAGCCGAACCGAATCCCACGGAGAAGCCTGGCGGCGGGATTAGCCGGACGCCAAAGAAACTACTGGTATTTCGTTGGCTCGTATTGCTGCTGGTTATTGGATTGGGGGCCGCAGGCTATGCATACAGGGCGCGGTTGCTCCGGCTCATCATAAAGGACACCACCCAAACCACGCAGACCGCCGGGCGGAAAGTGCTTTATTGGGTTGACCCCATGCATCCGGCTTACAAGTCGAACAATCCCGGCACGGCGCCGGATTGCGGCATGGATCTGGTCCCGGTCTACGAGAGCGGCGATCAGACGGCCACGAACCTGCCGCCGGGCGCAATTCAGATTACACCCGAAAGGCAGCAATTGATCGGTGTGCAATACGGTCAGGCCGTTTATCGCACTGTCTCCAAGACTCTGCGCACCGTCGGGCGGTTGGCTTACGACGAGACCAGAGTGACGCACGTCCACACCAAGTATGAAGGCTGGATCGAGGAGGTCTTCGTGGACTTCACCGGCAAGCTCGTCAAAAAGGGACAGCCGCTGATGAGCATCTACAGCCCGGAGTTGTTGCAGACGCAACAGGAGTTTTTGCTCGCCCGCCGTGGCCGCGCCGAGTTGGGAGAGAGTCCATTCCACGAAGCCGTCTACGGCGCAAACTCGCTCTATGAAGCCGCGCGCAAGCGGCTGGAGTTGTGGGACATCAGCGAGGAGCAGATTCGTGAGTTGGAGCGGAGCGGCAAGCCCACGCGGGCGCTCCCGCTCTACGCCCCCAACAGCGGCTTCGTTATCACGCGCAACGCATTTCAGAAGCAGCGCGTGATGCCGGAGACGGAACTCTACACGATCGCCGACCTCTCGAACATCTGGGTGGTCGCCGACATCTACGAGTTCGAGGCGCCGGAGGTCAAGCTTGGTCAGGCGGCGGTTGTGACGCTCACATACTTCCCTGGCCGCACGTTCCGCGGCAAGGTGACTTACATCTACCCGCAACTCGATAACGTGACGCGCACACTCAAAGTCCGCGTCGAAGTTCCGAATCCGGGTTTCGCGCTCAAGCCTGATATGTACGCCAACGTCGAGTTGAAGATTGATTACGGCCAACACGTTGTTGTGCCTCAGGAAGCGGTGATGGATTCGGGCGCGGAGAAACAGGTCTTTGTCGCGCGCGAGGGCGGTTACTTCGAGCCGCGGCGGGTGGAGCTTGGCGCGAAAGTTGATCAAGACGTGATCGTGCTCAGTGGATTGAAGGCCGGCGAAATGGTCGTCACCTCGGCGAACTTCCTGATTGATTCCGAGAGCAAGCTGAAATCGGCGACCAGCGGGATGGGCGCGCCGGGCGGACACGGGCACGGCGGCGCCGCTCCGAGCGCTGGCGCTCAACCATCGCCCACAGATCACTCGAAGCACGGCTCGAACGCGCCAGCGCCGTCTCCGCCAGTCGATCATTCAAGGCATCAGCCCCAGGGCGAGAGCCGCCAGCAAGAACACAACGAGCATCAACCCGAAGGCAACGGTCATTCACAGCTTCAGGCCGCGCCGGAAGACCATTCACAACACAGGGAGGAGGCCGTTAAACACGAGCGTAATTACTCGAAGCTAAACGGCAAGATTCTCTATTACTACTGCCCGATGCACACAGAGCAGCGGTCGGATAAGCCGGGGACGTGCCCGAAGTGCAAGATGCGCCTGATCCCGAAACACGCAAACGAGAAGTGAACGGCGGTGAATCATGATTAACAAGATTATCGAGTTCTGCGCGCACAACAAATTCATTGTCCTGCTCATCGTCGGAATGGCGACGCTCGGCGGGTGGTACTCGATGCGCAACATCACTCTGGACGCGATCCCCGATTTGTCGGACACGCAGGTGATCATTTACTCGCGCTGGGATCGCAGCCCGGACATCATCGAGGATCAAGTGACCTATCCGATCATCTCGGCGATGCTCGGCGTGCCGAAGGTCAAGGACATTCGCGGCTTCTCAGATTTCGGGTTTTCGTATGTCTACATCATTTTTGAAGATGGGACTGATCTCTATTGGGCGCGCTCGCGCACGCTCGAATACCTGAGCAACATTGCGCCTAAGTTGCCGCAGGGCGTCAACGTCGAGCTGGCGCGCGACGAGACGGCGGTCGGGTGGATTTATCAGTACGCGCTCGTTGACACGACGGGCAAGCGCAACCTGGCCGAGTTGCGTTCGCTGCAAGACTGGCATTTGCGCTACGAGCTGCAATCATTGCCTGGCGTGGCCGAAGTCGCGCCGGTCGGCGGATTCGTCCGGCAGTACCAGGTCAATCTCGATCCCAACGCGCTGGCTGCCTACAAGATTCCGATTGATAAGGTCGTCGAGACGATTCGGCAGGGCAACAACGACGTGGGAGGGCGGCTGGTCGAGTTCACCGGACGCGAATACATGGTGCGCGGGCGCGGTTACATTCGCACGCTCGCCGACGTTGAGAACATTGTGGTCGGGGCGAACATGGAGACCGGCACGCCGATCCTCATGAAACAACTCGGCAGCGTCGTGCTGGGGCCTGACCTGCGACGCGGCATTGCCGAATTGGATGGTCAGGGCGAGACGGTCGGCGCGATTGTCATTATGCGTTCGGGCGAAAATGCCTTAAAGGTCATCGAGCGCGTGCGCGCCAAGCTCAAGGAAATCGAGCCGAGCCTGCCGCAAGGCGTGAAGATCGTGACGACCTACGACCGGGGCGAATTGATCGAGCGTTCGATTGACACGCTCAAGGAGGCGCTTACCGAGGAGATGATCGTCGTCAGCCTGATCATCATCATCTTCCTGCTGCATTTGGCCAGCGCCACTGTCCCGATTGTCACGATTACAGTGGCGGTGATTATCTCCTTTATCCCGATGTTCGGGATGAACATCACGGCCAATATCATGTCGCTGGCCGGCATTGCCATCGCCATCGGCGCGATGGTGGACGCCTCGATCGTCGTCGTCGAGCAGGTTCACAAGAAGCTCGAAGAATGGGCGGCCAACGGGCGGCAGGGCAGTTACAAGGACGTGATGATTGCGGCGGCCAAAGAGGTCGGCGGGCCGAGCTTCTACTCCTTGCTGGTCATCGCCGTCGCCTTCATACCGATATTCGCGCTCGAAGCGCAGGAGGGCCGCCTCTTCAAACCGCTCGCCTTCACC
>WBZO01000600.1_pt1 | contig 71289 bp, 51 predicted proteins | sample 5204261 | NCBI WGS metagenome assembly WBZO01 (sample SAMN12412400, study PRJNA552823) | activated sludge metagenome | isolation source: activated sludge from anammox sidestream of wastewater treatment plant... | place: USA: North Carolina | collected 2017-09
CCGGGGTGTAAACAAAGGTCACCACGTCGATATCCCTGGGTGAACGGCGCTCCAGAGTTTCCACCTGTTCAGTAAAGCTACCATCCAGCCACTGGAAACCATTGACCAGCCCCATGCCATGCAAAGCGGCGCGATAGTCCAGAAAACCTTTCAGCACCTTGCAGCGCTCGGGTGATGTGGCGAAGCGAAGAATGATATCCAACAGTGCCACCGGATAGGGTGAGCGCTCGGCACTGGTTGGATTGACCGGATCGATCGGCGGTAGCAGACCCAGGGTGTTCCATTGCGGAATAGCAACAGTCGTCATGTCACTGCTCTCATTTTTGCTGCAAACAGGAGCAGCTTTCCCTAATTTTCATTGTCATAGCGAAGCTTATCATTGCAAGGAGGCGAAGCCGACGCGGCAACCCGGTATGATGCGCGGCGATCCAGCAAAGGTAATGACAACAAAATACTGAACTGCTTCACGCCGCGAGCGTTTGCAAAAACGGTAAAAATGTGTTGATCCAGATGCCATTTGAGTTTTGAGGGGAGTAAAAGCTGCATTTTACTGGATTGTTTCACCAGCTGCGCCGTTTCGCAATGAACGGCAGAAATCAGGGTAATCTGCATTATGCTCACTTCGTCGTTGCGAGGAAGTGGCAGGCCGACGCGGCAATCCAGTGCCGCCGGTAACGAAAAGGAAATCGGTAATTTCTATATTCTGTCGGCGTTGTTATCTGAGGTTATTTGGCAGAAAAGGATGTCAAACAATCTTCAATCCAACAGAGCGATCAGGTAATCCAATTTTCCAAACGCAAACCATCTACCCGTTCAAATTCACGCAGGTTATTGCTGACCAGGATGAAACCTTCACTGCGAGCATGAGCGGCGATGTGCAAGTCATTCACGCCGATGAGCTTTCCTTTTCGCTCCAGATCAGCACGAATATCACCATAATGCCCGGCTGCTTTACTGGTATACGACAGCACTTCCAGACGAGATAAAAAATCAGCCACCTGTCGCAGGTTGTGCTCACGCTGCTGGCTTTTTTCTGCGCCGTGCAGTAACTCGGCTTCGGTAACAGCGCTTACGCACATCATGTCTGCATAGCGGTTAAAGGTAACCAGCGCTTCTATTGGCCGACGTTTGATAACGTAGATGGCGATGTTCGTATCCAGCATATATTTGAGCATCAGAACACCTCGCGCTCCTGCTGTTCCTGACTGGCACGTTCAGACAAAAAATCTTCTGAAACGCCTTGTTCCGCCAGAAAAAAGCTGTCCCAGGTATGGTCAACCGGGGTCAGGATTCGCTCTTTACCCAGTTTACGTACCCAGACTTTTTTCACATCATCGGCAAAACGCACATCTACCGGCAAACGTACAGCCTGAGTACGGTTATTTTCAAAAACAGTACCTGTATACATCACGATTCTCCAATAAAAACAAACAGATATTGTTAGTATATAGCATTGCTTGTCGTATGGACATCTGCGGGACGAGGAGGCGAAGCCGACGCGGCAATCCAGTGCTGTCTGTCGTAACGATGCAGGAAACCGGTAACTTTATATATTCCACTGGCGTTGTTACTGGACTGCTTCACGCCACTGGCGTTCGCAAAGACGGTAAAAATGTGTTGATCCGGATGCCATTTGAGTTTTGATGAGAGTAAAAGCGGTATTTTACTGGGTTGCTGTTTATAATGCTGCGGCTGGATTGCTTCCTGCCACAGCCTATGATCCCGCGGCTGAAGACTGATACGCCCACAATGACATTTATCGATTTAATTAGAAGTGCCTTAACAGCGCTGCCATATACATTCGTATTTCAGACTCAGGAAGAAATATTTCATCACGGTATTCCAGCGATTACCTTGACAGCTCAGCGATAAACGTCACGACGATGGTTGATGCGAATAACCAGAATCGTCAAGAGGTTATCCTGGATTTCATATACGACCCGATACATACCAACCCGTATCCGGCGCAACCCGGAAAACTCACCCTTCAGGACAGATCCAGCACCGGGGTGTTCTTTCAGCAAATCGATTGCTTTTATGATACGCAGTCGGTCTGGCCCGGGAATTTTTTCAAGTGACTTTACTGCGCTCTGCTTAATCGAGATGGAGAAGATCACGCTTTACCTCTTCCCAATCCAGTATCGGATCTGCTGGGTCTCGCAATATATCGATCGCCTGCGAGATATCCTCAAAATCCTCCAGATAGTATTCCACCGCCTGACGAACTATTTCTGCTCGAGAACGCCGTAAACGAGCTGCAGCCGCATCAAGGGAAGAAACGATGTCATCAGGCAAGCGAGCAGTAATTTGAGCCATAGCACCTTCATTTAATGTCAGTCAATGTCAATTGATGTAAGTTTAGATAAGAACCGTTATCAAGTCAATGCCACTCTGACGCGGTTTAATGAAACCATGTCAGTGGCGAAGCGAAGAATGACACCCAACAGTGTCACTGAATAGGGTGAGCGCTCTCGGCACTGGTTGGATTAACTGGATCGATCGGCGGTAGCAGGCCCAGGGTGTTCCATTGTGGAATAGCAACAGCCGTCACGTCACTGCCCTCATTTTTGCTGCAAACAGGAGCAGCTTTCCCTAATTTTCATTGTCATCACGAAGCTTGTCATTGCGAGAGGGCGAAGCCGATGCGGCAACCCAGTGCTTAAACAGCAACTCAGTATGATGCACAGCGATCCGGCAATGGTAATGACAATAAAAATACTGGATTGCTTCACGCCACTGGCGTTCGCAAAGACGGTAAAAATGTGTTGATCCGGATGCCATTTGAGTTTTGATGAGAGTAAAAGCGGCATTTTACTGGGTTGCTGTTTAAGCACTGGGTTGCCCGGTTTTACTTGACCACAGGTCACCCATAAGTAACACGATAAATCCAACTGTTCGGGAAAAGCTGCTGGAAATCCGGATCATCAATCAGGATCGGTAACTTCCGCGAAACTGCTAAACTGCGCGCCATGATAAGAATCTCAGAACTGACCTTGCAACGTGGCCCTCTGCGCTTACTGGAAAATGCAGATTTAACCCTGCACCCAGGGCATAAAGTCGGCTTAATTGGTGCCAATGGCGCCGGCAAATCCAGCTTATTTGCCCTGCTACGTGGTGAACTGCATCCTGATGCGGGCGATTGCGTATTACCGATGAACTGGCGCATTGCCCATATGCGTCAAGAAATCGATGCACCTGATTGTAATGCGATTGATTATGTGCTCGATGGTGATAGCTGCTTGCGCGATATTCAACAGCGACTGATCAAAGCTGAACAACGACAAGACGGGGTTGAGCTTGGCCGCTTGTACTCGGAACTTGATAACGCTGATGCCTATACCTCCGACGCGCGCGCACGTAAATTATTAGCTGGTTTGGGTTTCCTGGAAGAACAAATGGGAAATCAGGTTAATAGCTTTTCCGGTGGCTGGCGGATGCGCTTAAATCTGGCACAAGCGTTGATGTGCCCCTCAGACTTGCTATTACTTGATGAGCCCACTAACCACCTGGATCTCGATGCGATTTTATGGTTGGAAAGCTGGCTGCAAAGCTATCCCGGCACTTTGCTGCTGATTTCCCATGACCGTGATTTTTTAGATGCAGTGGTCGGTCATATTGTCCATATTGATCAGCAAAAACTAATCCTATATTGCGGCGGCTATACAGCCTTTGAACGTGCCCGTGCTGCACGCATTATGCAGCAGCAGCAAGCGCACGAAAAACAAAGAGCACAGCGCGCGCATATGGAAGATTTCATCCGGCGCTTTAAAGCCAAGGCCAGTAAAGCACGGCAGGCACAAAGCCGTGTTAAAGCCCTGGAACGCATGGAGGAGCTGGCGCCAGCACACTTTGATTCACCTTTTGACTTTATTTTCCGCGTGGCTGATAAAGTCTCTACACCGCTGCTGAATCTCAATGAAGCAGAGCTTGGTTACAACGTGGGACAGCCTGTTTTAAGCAATGTAAAGCTACAGCTAGTCCCGGGCGCACGGATTGCTTTGCTTGGCCCCAACGGTGCAGGTAAATCAACTCTGATTAAAAGTATTGTAGGTGATTTACCGCTATTGGCAGGCGATCTTACCTGCAGTGAAAACTTAGTGATTGGCTACTTTGCCCAGCATCAACTGGACTCACTTGATCCAAAAGCCAGCCCGTTGCTACATTTTCAACGCATTGCTCAAGATGAGCGCGAGCAAGTTCTGCGTAATTTCCTCGGTGGTTTTAATTTTCGCGGCAAGCGCTGTGATGAACCTGTGCTCAATTTCTCCGGTGGTGAAAAAGCCCGCTTGGCTTTGGCACTGATTGCGTGGGGTAAACCTAATTTATTACTGCTCGATGAGCCCACCAACCACCTTGATTTAGAAATGCGACAAGCATTGAGTATGGCTTTACAGGATTTCTCCGGTGCACTGCTGCTGGTGTCTCACGATCGCCATCTGATTAAAAGTACCATGGATGAGTTGTACTTGGTTGCCGAGGGCCGTGTGCAAGAGTTTGCTGGCGATCTTGAGGATTACAGCAAATGGCTCAACGATTATCGTTTGCGCCAGCGTCCTGATAACGATGCAGCCAGCCCCGATAAAGTCGATCGCCGCGCACAACGCCAGGCAGCTGCTGCACTACGTAAACAACTGGCACCGCTACGCAAGCACACTGATACGTTAGAAAAACAGTTAGATAACATTCAAAAAGAGCTACAGGCTTTGGAAACCATCTTGGCTGATAATAGTCTCTATGAGCAGCCGCAAAAAGATCAGCTCAGGCAACACCTGAGCCAGCAAACCAACCTGCTACAAAAGCAGGTAAAACTGGAAGAAACCTGGCTCAATAGCTTAGAAGCGCTGGAATTATTGCAAAGTGAACTTGGGGAAGATATATAACACAATGGTTTGAAAGCGGACTAAACCGGGGGTCACAAAATGCTCGACCACTCCAGTTTAGCGGTGGCAGTCTTCATAATAAATGACGAAAGGCGGTCAGTAACCATCTTTTTAGCCCTCATCGTTTAGCCATTCCCTACCCACTGGTGAATCATCAACCCAATCACGCTCTTCCGGCGGCAGTGGATAGGCGGCATCGGTCCTTTCCAGTAGCCTGCTCATTGTGTTGCGTGGGTAACCCTTGACCGGCGGCCACATCCGGGCGGTATATACCAGGGCCGGCACCCATGCCTTATCCCTGTCAATTTCATACACCAGACGATAGCTCTCATGCAGGATCAGTTCGCAGGTGCCGGAAACCTTGCCAGTCTTACCTATCTTTGGATATTTGGCCAGACTGGTAGCAGCATCACTGAAAAGTTCATCCACTCAGCGGCCGTACCGGGGCTGTCCGCCGCGATGTAATCCCAGATGTCCGTCCGGTCTTGTTCCGCTTCCGGCGTCCAGACAACTATCACGCTTGGCCGGCTATTACCTGGTTGCGCCTGGTAGCGAATTCAGCTTCAACTTCATCATTTGTACGGCCATGACCGGCCCGCATTGAGGTGCGACCAGCTTCTACCTTACCCCGCAAATAGTCGTCATATTCGCGTGCCTGGCGGCGCTGCCTGATGTAGCCGCGCATCAGTTCACGCATGACCCGGGAAGCTGGTCGATCCTCGCTGGCAGCTTCTGCCATGAAAGTTTCGCGTAGTTCCGGTTCCAGCTTCATTGTGAAAACGACTGCTAATGTTCAGCTGGAAGTTATAGGGGCTTTCTTCATCCCTCCGGGCAATGCTGATTTATTGTGGGCCCGCCGTATCTATTCATGATTGAATTGACATCAAAGAACATCCGCAAATCCTTTTCTGGTCTTCTGGAACCAGGCAAACCCCAGCCAGGCGATTATTCCGGTAACCAGCCAATAAAGTGCCAGCAGTGAGAAATCCGGCATTTTTCCCCAGTACAAGACATCCCGCATCATCTCGATAACCGGGGTAAGAGGGTTAAGGTACAGCAAATGCTGATAGCTTTCCGGCAGAGCGCTGATCGGGTAGAAAATAGGGCTGAGGAACATGAGTACCGAAGTTACCACGCCGATAAACTGCGATACATCCCGCAAGTAGACACCCAGTGATGCCAGCGCCCAGCTTAACCCCATAATGAACAGGGCGAATGGTATGACAATAAATGGCAGAAACAATGTGCTTGCATGCGGAATACCAAACAAGAGCATATAGGCTGCCAGCCATACTCCCAGACTGATCAGCGCATGGTAAAACGCTGAAAGCAGGCCAACAAAAGGCAGGATTTCCAGCGGGAAAACCACTTTCTTGACGTAATTAGGGTTGGCAAGAATCAGTCCGGGCGCGCGGTTGATGCATTCGGCAAACAGGTTGAACACGATCAGGCCGGCAAAAAGCACCAGGGCAAATTCGGTTTTAGATTCGCTCCCCACGCTCCAGCGCGCCTTGAATATCACGCTGAACACAAATGTATAGACAACCAGCATGAACAGCGGGTTAAAGAAAGACCACAGCAACCCCAGGGCAGAACCACGATAGCGCCCCAGCACTTCCCGTTTGGCAGAAGCCAGAATCAGTTCACGGTTACGCCACAGACAGGCGAGCATTTCTACCGGTGTTGCAGAAAACTGCCGCATCAGCTGAATACCTCCACCTGTTCACAGGATATCCCCGGAATATCCCTGGCGGAAAAGGAGGCTCCTGCCCGCTGACTAAAAGTCGGGCTGTTTTTGTGCAGATCAATGGCTATATCAAACAGCCCGCCATGCACGCACATCAACCCGCCCCAAAACTGCTGAATCTGATAATACAGCCTGCACAGAACATATTTCATACTGCGACCGGAACCGGACAGATCGCTCAATGGCTTCCTCAAATTAAAATTACAGCGGTAACGCCGTGCTGTTGCCCTGCCTGGAAAAACTGTTCAGGATATCCCGGGCTGTTCCGGGCACGCTACCGCCACCCGTTTGCAACAGCAAGGACGAGATTAATGAAAGTAAAGAATAACAAACCGGATAGCGCAGGAGAAACAGATAAACCATAACCCTGCCTGACAGACGGGCAGCATTTTGCCACACTCGGATAATCCCGGGAAATTTCCTGTATCCGGCGTGCGTCAAATGCCCAACGGGTAAAGCAGACAATCTTTTTCTTCAGACAGCTTTTTCTTCGTTACATCGACTGCGATCCTGAATGTTTCTCAGTTCGCCTTACGCAGGCTGCTCGGGGACAGTCGCATCACAACCGGTTTGCTCAGCAGCTCGATGAGCACCATCACACGGCTCTCGCCTTCTGCCATCTGATAGATCCCTTCGATACCAGCAAATGCACCTTCTGTAATGCGTATTTTCTCCCCGGACTTGAACAGTGGCTCGGGTTTATTCTGAAGGGAAACTTCCTGTACCTGCAAAAACGCAATCAGGTTATTGTCGATCTTTGCCGGTTCAGACCCAAAGCATACCAGCCGGCTGACACCCCTGGTTGACCGGATTGGTGCCCAGCTTTTAGCTGAATTATCAACACCGAGCCGGATAAAAAGATAACGCGGGAATAATGGTTCATCGATCCGCACCAGATTTCCCTGCCGCACTCTTTCCACAGAAAGCATCGGCAGATAGCACTGATACCCCTGCTGCCGGAGATTTTGAAGTGCACACTTTTCCTGCTTCGGTTTGGTATGAACCAGATACCAGTGCATCGCCCTCCCCTTTCGCCATTCAAACTGGCCTTATTTTACTTTACCCAATGACTGCACAACAATGAACTCGTCATATTTTTTCGGATAAATTCAGGGTACGGCACAAAGGCTACAGTACACAGGAAACTTACAGGGGGGAAGGATCACGGGAAAAGGTCAGAGGAGAACTTTTAATCCTGCCACTGCAAGCACAAACGCCAAAGCCATACGAACCCACCGCCCGGCAATTTTGCTGGCCAGCATACTGCCTACTATGACGGCAGGCACCGAGCCTGATAACAGGCTTGCCAGCATCCACCAGTCAACCTTGCCTGCAAACAGGTAACCCAGACCGGCAACAATGGCGAGCGGGATAGCGTGCACAATATCAGTGGCAACCAGGCGATGCGGCGTCATGCGCAGCGGGTAAAGGTAAAGCAGCATGACACTTCCCATCACGCCTGCCCCCACGGATGTCAGCGCAACGCATACACCAAGAATCGCTCCGGCCAGGACTGTCAGTACCGATTGCATCGTCTCGAAACGTTCCGGCTGTCCGGTCTGCTGTTTTCTGGCCAGCGCAACCAGTTTGGGTGCGGCCAGCAGGCCAATTGACGTAATCAGCACGATAATGCCTATGCCTTTGGTGAGCCAGTCCACCTTCGCAACTTGCGTTCCCATACTCACCAGCACCACTACCAGCAGGGCCATAGGCAGGCTGCCCGTCCACAAACGCCTCACCACCTGCCAGTCCACATTGCCATTGGAATGGTGCACCCGTGCGCCGGCAATTTTAGTAACAGCAGCAAACCACAAATCAGTTGCTACCGCTGTTGTCGGGTGTATGCCAAAAAACAGCAGCAGAATAGGCGTCATCAGTGCTCCCCCGCCCACACCGGTTACTCCGATGACAAAACCTGTCAATGCACCCGCTAACGTAAACGACCAGTCGATCACACACACACCCCGGCAAGGCAGTGCGTGCAGCTATTCAGGTAGTTAAACCGCAAACAGGAGCTGTCAGGACAGGCCGTGATTTGAGCAACAGCGGCCGGACTGGCATGATCTGCCAGAGTCATGAATTCAAGTTGTCGCATAAAAGTTTATTTTTCCTGCCCGGATTGCTGAAACTGCACCTATCCTGCAGGTTATTTCCTGTCGAGCCTGGAATGGCTCAATTTGAGTGAGCCACGTAGTGTACCGTGGTTTTATTTTCCGGATCGAATTTTATTGCAATCCGCGGGCGTTCTCGCAGCTGGTCTGACAAGTGCGGCAACAGCTCCGCCGCAATAAAAAATGCAAACCGTGCAAAAACAGTACAACGAACAGCGCAGGGATATGTTGCAATTGAACCCACCCCGCCGGCCACCCGAAATCAGGTCACCGGATAAAGCCCGGTATATCCCTGAAAACAGGGGTCAATGACAGGCATTTTTCAGGGACATTCAGCCATTTATACTGAACAGATGATGCGAATGCTGTTTTACCTTAATGGTATCGAAACGATTCAGCAGGCTGCCAAACCGTGCAATTTTCTGTTCGATCTGTTCAACCGGGATTTCAGGAAAACGATGATCATGGTAAGACAGCCGATTCGGTCCGGGACGGCGCATATTCAATTGGGTCAGTGCCGCTTTGAGGTTCGCGAGCGCCCGTCCTGCCAGATATACCGGAGTGGCCCTTGCCGGTGGCTGGGACTGGCTGTAGCCGCTTTTTTCCAGTACATCGACGATACGCTCACATGCAAGACGATCATTCTGTGCTGCCAGATAGTAATCGATAAGTATCTTGCGTTCTTCACCCCCCGGAGCACCCAGATCACCGCGCAAAATCCGGGACAAGGTATCTTCAAGCTCGCTGAAATTGAATGACTGATAACTCAGCCGGGTCGGCAGCCCCTGGAAGTCGTAGTCGTAATATTCATTGAAAGTGGCCAGATAGGAAATAGCCGGAACTCCCAGGGCATAGGCTTCCAGGCCGGTCGTACAGCCATTGTGCACCATGGTTTTCGAGGCCAGAAGCCAGGGGATGACGCTGCCTTCATTCGTGACCTTTACGCGCTGGCATTGAGCAGCAATATCGTGATAAACCTGAAAATTTTCACTCGGATGCGGCCGCACTATGATTGTCATATCCGGGAATGCCCGTTCCAGTGCCGGGATGAGCTGCCTGAAATCCTCCAGTATGGCTTTCTTGTGATACCACAGGCCTTCGGCAAATTCTTCACTCATACCAATCCCGGCCTGTCCGCGCCGGGATTTTTTATCTCCATCCTTTGCCGGAATGAACAGACCGATATTGGGGATGAAAGGATTGACATCGGTGAAATTGGTATTGATCAGAATGAAGTCACCGTACAGGTTGCGCAGATGTTCTACTTCCGCTGCAAAGTAGGCGCGCATTTCCGGCCGCAGGATATCTCCACGCGGGTTTCCGGTCAGATGGACAGGCAGATTTTCCGGAAACTGCGGATAGTGCTGGAGCAAATCAACATTTTCCTGTCCCCAGGCAAAAACATGAGAAACATTCCTGATCGTGTCGGGAGACAGTCGCAATGTGTAATAGGTGTCGGCCGGCGGATGAACCAGCGCTTCCTCCTCCCAGGCAACGATTTCGTGCCCAAGCATACGAATGATCCTGAACATGGAACTGCTCAGGCTGCGCATACTTTTTGCCAGATAGATGCCGCGTGGCAGTGATGCAATTTCAAAATGAACGAAAGCACGCGAGCCGATGATCACCGGGAACCCGCGTTCGGCGGCTACGCAAGCCAGCAGGAGCTTTGCATCCAGCTCGCGCACCTGGTTTTCGACGGGAATGATAAGGGTTGAAGCAGAAGTAGCAGCCATGTTCGGTCAGATCGGAATAGGTTGACAGTAAAAAGCCCGGGGGAACCAGCAGATGATTTACCTGGAATGCACACCATTATTAAATATTCAGGCGCTAAAGGGAACGATTATTACCCGGCTTGGACTGCCTGGAATCCGCCTGAAGACTGATTTTTCTGAATTTTCCCGAAGGCTGTTTTTTTCTGGTGGCTTTTCCTGACGGGCTTCCCTGGCAGTTTTCCCTAGAGGCCTGTTTTCTCCAGAAATGCCAGTGCAGACCAGAACCCTTCTCCTTTATTTTTGTGGCCTTGCCAGATCTCGGGTATGAACTGCACCCCGGAAGCGTACCGGTTCAACTGATCGCGCAGCAGAATAAAATCCACGTCACCATGGCCAATCTGTACCCCTTCACCATCCACCCCTCTGGCATCCACTATATGCAGATGAACGGTATGAGGCAGCACTTTTCTGAGAAACGCACTGAAATCCCACTGGTAATAGTTGCAGGCCATCATGGAGTGCGAAACATCGAGGCAAATATGGTGACCGGTTTTTTCACAGAAAATCGCAATTTCATCCGGATCGACAAACAGGTTATGGTGGCTCTGCCCCCCAAAGTGCCAGGGAAAAGGCGGCATGGTCTGAATAGCCAGCTGAACAGCACTCAAATCAATTTCATCCAGCGCTTTGGCCACTCTGTCATACAGTTCCGCACGTGCTTCAACCGGCAGGAAATTTTGCGGTGTCCAGCCTCCGGCATTGAGTACCAGTACCGGCTTCGGTGTCGCCGGGAAATACGGGCGTAACCTGGCTGCTACAGTTACCGTGCGTTTCAGTTCGGCAATGGAATGTGCCCGGTAATCCGCATCATCGCTTGCCAGATCAAGAATATGATCCCCAGCGAACAATTCCGGACTGTGCACAGCGTAGCCGATTGGCAGCGGATCACAGAAATAGTCGGACAGTTTGACATCCAGATCGTGATAGCTCAGATGAAATTCGACGAAGTCGATCTTCATTCCCTCGATCAGGGCCTGATAATCGTGATAGCGCGCCGGAATTCCGTATGGACGGGAAAAGGTGTAGTGCTGTTTTTTGGCTGATTGCGGGGTGATGTCCGTTTCAAAGAAAAAATCCCCGGCCCTGAAATCACGCAGTGCCACCTTGCCCACCAGTTCATCGATGCGATTGGGCTGCAGGCCCTGTCCGGGGCTTTTTACTGTGATCATGCTGCGCCTGATGAGCTGTCCTTGCAGCAGATCACAATTGATTACCAGACTTTTTGCCAGGTTTTCACGATTGATCATTTCTCCCTGGGATAGCGCCCGTTCACCCCCTTGTCCCATGGCTTCTTCTATATTGCGAATCTGTCGCACCATTTCCGCAAATTCTTCCGGCAACAGACTGACTTTATGGTCGTTGCCTTCCATGTTACGGTTGACGGTAAAGTGCTTTTCCACAATACGGGCACCGAGGGCAACGGCAGCCAGGGGTACCGCAAACCCGCGTTCGTGACCGGAATAACCGACCACGGTGCCTGCCAGCTGTTTCAGGTGCGGCAGATAGTTGAGATTGACATCCTTGAAAGGGGCAGGATAGGTCGAATTGCAGTGCAGCAGGGCAAAGGGCGCCCCCAGCCGGCGCAACAGGCTTACTGAACCCCTGATTTCCGCTTCTGAACTCATTCCCGTGGAGCAGATCAGCGGCTTGCCTGTTTTAGCCAGTGTTTCCAGCATTTCATAGTTGGTAAAATCGGCCGAAGCCACTTTAAAAGCTTCCAATCCGTATTCGTCCAGTACACGAACACTCACCAGATCCCAGGGAGTGCACAGTGGCAGAATACCTTGCTGCCTGCAGTAGTCGAATACCTGGCAGAGCTCGTCATGGCTCAGCTGGAACTTATTGAGCAGATCCAGGGTGTATTGTGATCCCAGGTCATAGCCCGCTTCCGCATTCCTGCCCTGATTGGAATACAGGGAGGAGAGGTCCCGCATCTGGAATTTGACACAATCCGCTCCTGCCTCTACTGCCAGATTTACCAGTTCTTTCGCAAGGCCAATGTCACCATTGTGGTTGTTACCAACCTCGGCGATGACAAATGCAGGGGTCTGGTCAGCGATCAGGAAATCTCCGATCTGAAGCCCGGTAGCTGATTTTCTTGCCAGGGCAACAAAGCGCCCCTGTTCATCGGTCAGCGGAATGATGTCGCATTTATGATCAAAATAATCTGCAATCTGATTTTGTGATTCGGCAACGGGCCGGGCGATAAAATTACGGTTCATTACATGATCAACCGGCAGATTCAGATCAAATTCAGTTGCCTGGGTCATCCAGCGCCGTACATCACCATCACTGACCGCCCCGATCAATACTCCGTTATCCTGCACGACAAAAACGATCCGTGACTGGTTGTCATTGATACGTTTCAGGGCATCCAGAATACTGTCCCCGGAAAAAACCAGATGATCCTTGATCTTTTTTTCAATACGCATGCTGCAAATCCTGTTTGACGGAGGAAGTGACTGCCGGCTTTGTATGACAGAACGGAATATAAAAATTCATCTTTCTTTGACTCTGAATATGCCACATTGCTTGAGATTCCGGTGATACCGCTTATGGAACGAATAGCTATGCCTTATACCACTGTTTTATCACCCCGGCGGATTTTCTGCCCTGATCCCGGCTACAGTAATTCCCCTTTAAACAAAAAGGCCGGACTGTAAACATTTTTCACGGTTTATGTACACCAGGCACGCTTAAACAGTAGAATTACCCGCCACGGTTTTACCTGTCACGTTTCACTATTTTCCAGTTGGGAAAACGGGTAGCCGGTTTGCAAATACCGACTTTCAGTATCACCAGAACCTGGCCCTGTTCAAATATTCTGTCTGATTTATCGATTTGACACACTCTGTCCCATGCTGATCTATTCACTCATCCCCGCGCGGGGAGGGTCCAAAGGTGTACCGCATAAAAATATCCGGCTGTTATGCGGCAAGCCGCTGATTACCCATTCAATTGAAATTTCGCTCAAATCCCCTTCCGTTCAGAGAACGTTTGTCAGCACTGATTCGGAGAAGATCGCGGAAGTGGCGAGAAATGCCGGTGCAGAAGTACCCTTTCTGAGGCCGGCCGATCTGGCACAGGATGATACGCGCGATCTGCCGGTATTCCTGCATTTTCTGGACTGGCTGGAGCAAAACCATATCCCTCTTCCCGATGCCATTTTCCAGTTTAGACCCACCTCCCCTGCACGCAGGATTGAAAAAATAGAGGAAGCAGCCGAGCTTCTGAAAAAATATCCGGATGCCGATTCTGTTCGTGGCGTGACCAGACCGGCACAAAATCCTTACAAGATGTGGACTATTGATGACAATGGTTTTATGCGGGCTCTGCTGAATATTCCCGGTATTCCGGAGCCCTTTAACGAGCCAAGGCAGCGTTTACCAGAAGTCTACTGGCAGGTGGGTTATCTGGATCTGATACGCACCCGCACAATTCTGGAAAAAAAATCCCTCACAGGGACCCGCATACTGCCATTACAGATCGAGAGCAGAGATTCGATTGATATCGACGATGAATTTTCATTTCAGCTGGCCGAATTTCTGATGGAAAAACGGGGAATCATCCTGTGAGCACTTCGGCTTTGAAAGCTTTGGTGGTAGGGCTTGGCTCCATCGGAGTCAGACATCTTAATAATCTGCATGCACTCGGAGTTCGGGAACTGGGCGCAGTACGCACCCGCAATCTGCCGCCTCCTGCACAGATCGTTCCGAAAAATGTAGCGCTATTTCAGAATCTTGATCAGGCACTCAAGCAAAATTTTGACCTGGTGGTGGTGGCCAACCCGACTTCATTACACCTGAAAACCCTTACCAGGGCGCTCAGGGCCGGATGCCATGTCTATGTGGAAAAACCTGTCGCACATGAAAAGCGGCATCTGTCCGAGCTGATGCGCTGTGTTGATCCGCGCGGGCCTCGCGTGCTGGTTGGTTGCCAGCTCAGGATGCATCCGGGATTACGGAAGATCGAAGAATGGATACAGCAGGGCAGACTGGGAAAAATCTATTCCGTACAGGTCGATCTGGGCGAATATCTGCCTGACTGGCATCCGTGGGAAGATTACCGGCAAAGTTATGCGGCACGGGCTGATCAGGGAGGAGGCGTCATACTTACACTGATCCATGAGCTGGATTATCTGCACTGGCTTTTCGGCAAACCCAGGAGTGTCTTTGCCATCGGAGGGCATCGAACTTCGCTGGAAGTGACGGCAGAAGACACGGCGCTCATCTCATTCGAAACGGAGCAGGGGATCTGTGTTCAGCTTCGCATGGATTACTGGCGCAAACCACCGGTTCGGCATATGAATATTGTTGCTGAGAAAGCCGTTGTCGACTGGGATTATCCATCGCGCCTCACTACGCTGAAACAAAATGGATATCTCCTGGAGGAAGTCACTCTGGCACCTTCCTGGGATCGGAATGAACTTTTTCTGGGCATGATGAAAGAGTTCATCGAAGGTATTCCCGGTGCATCAGCGCCGCGAGTCACTTTGCAGGAGGGTATTAATGTACTGAATACAGCACTTGCAGCCAGAAAATCTCTTCAAACCGGACGGCAGATCAAATTATGAACCAACCTTATAAAGGCACTCCTTTTGACCTGACCGGGCGCGCCGTTCTCATCAGTGGTGCAACCGGCCTTCTCGGTACGGAATTCGCTTTTGCCGCTGCTTCAGCCGGTGCAGATCTGGTACTGGGTGATCTGGATAGCAACAGACTGGAATCATTGAAAAATGAAATAATTGCTTCCTGCCCGGGGGCGCGCGTTCTGGTACAGGTGCTGGATGTCACCTGTGCGGATTCATGCCAATCCATCGCACAATCATGTGAAAACCAGTTTGGCCGGATTGACGGGGTGGTTCACAGTGCCGCGATCGACCCGAAATTCGAACAGGGTTCTGATACATCCCGATTCTCAAAATTTACTGAATTTCCCCTGGCGCTTTGGCAGACTTCTCTGGATGTCAATCTGACAGGCGCATTCCAGCTTGCTCAGGCCACCTGCAGAATAATGGAGAAATCCGGCAAGGGATCTATCATTTTTCTCGGATCCAATTACGGTCTCGTAGGACCGGATCAGCGCATCTACAAAAAAGCCGGGCAGGAGGCGCAGACGTATAAACCAGCGGTGTATTCGGTATGTAAGGCAGGATTGCTGGGGCTCACAAAATTTCTGGCTGCCTATTACATGAATACATCCATTCGTACCAATTTGCTTACCCCCAGTGGCGTCTGGAACAAACATGACCCCGAATTCACCGGTAACTATTCGTCACGAACCATCCTGGGGCGTATGTCAGAAAAAGATGAGTACCGTGGCGCAATCCTCTTTCTGCTTTCAGATGCATCCAGTTATATGACGGGCGCAAACCTGGTCATCGACGGCGGATGGACAGCACTGTAAATACTTTCTGTCATCCTCTGCCATCATTACCGAACTACCCCGGATTCTCCACAATAACCCAAAGCCTGCGTAACACTGATCGCTACTTTTCGTAGGGGGTTCCCGCCAGGCGATAGGCCTTGGCCGCACACAGAATGACCGGGAGCCCCGCGTGTCATGCGGGAAGCACAAATGAAAACGCCCAACCGAGAACAGTTGGGCGCTAAATTTTGGTGGTGCAGTATACCACCGATCCCGAACTCATCTCCCAAACCCCTGCGTAATCCCTCGGGCTAAAGCGGATTGTTTCGGGCGTTTGTCCGTTCCACGCCGAACCCGCAGGAGCGCGCTGAAGAGAACAAGAGTCACTTCAACCCGTACCACACACCGCGTCCGCTGCCGTGCTGCTCCAGATGGTTGCGCTCGGTCAGGTCGCGGAAGTGCTGTTTCAAGGTGTTGCGGCTCGCTCCGGTCAGTTTGATGGCATCCATCATCGTGACGCGCCCGTGCTCGCGGGCGAATTCCACGATCTGCAGAGACAGTTCGGGCAGCGCGGCCAGCACGATTTTTTCGCGCTCGACCTTCTTTTCCAGACGTCGAACCTGCTCGGCCAGCGAGCGCAAGAAGAACACCAGCCATGGCTGCCAGTTGGGAGCCTCCGTGCGGATGGTGCCCTGTGTCTGGCGCAGGGCCAGGTAATAGGCTTCCTTGTTCAGCTCGATCACACTCTCCAGCGAGCTGTACGGCACATAGGCGTAACCGGCCTGGATCAGCAGCAGTGTCGTCAGTACCCGGCTCAAACGCCCATTACCATCTTGGAAGGGGTGGATTTCCAGAAACACCACCACGAAGATCGCAATGATCAACAAGGGGTGCAGATACCCCTTGTCCCGCTCATCATTCACCCAGGACGCCAATTCGGCCATCAATCGTGGCGTATCAAACGGCGTGGTGGTCTCGAAGACGATCCCGATCTGTGTTCCGTTTTCATCGAAGGCAGCGACGCTGTTCGAATTGGTTTTGTACTGCCCCCGGTGGCGCGCATCCTTTTCGCTGTGGCGCAGCAGGATCTGGTGCAGTTGCTTGATGTGGTTCTCGTTGAACGGGATGTCCTGCCACGAGCTGAACACCAGATCCATCAACTCGGCGTAACCGGCTACCTCCTGCTCGTCGCGGGTTTCGAAGGACTGAATGGCCAGGTTGGAGAGCAGACGCTCCACCTCTCGATCAGTCAGCTTGCTGCCCTCGATACGGGTGCTTGATCCGATGCTTTCGATGGTCGCGACCCGCCGCAGCGCTGAAAGACGCTCGGGCGCGAGCGTTCCCAAGGCCCGCCATGCGCCTTTGAATTCGTCGATCCGGGCAATCAGGCTCAGGATCTCGGGGGTGATCTGGAGTGCGTCTGAACGTAGCATGCAACCAATACTACACCCATTAACACCCATTTTAAAGCTGGCGGGCCTTTGAATGGGTGTAAATGGGTGCGTTTTTGGTTTGCGCTGAATTGAACGCGTTACACATCAGCTTCGTCAAGCTCGTAATAGCTGTCGTCGACACCCGCGCCAATGTCGAGCTCCATGTCGTTCATGAGGCAGACCCGTCCTGCCTTCCAGGCCCGTACAACGCCTTTGACCAGGATGCTGCCCCCGCTGAAAGGCTTGTCGGGGTCTTGATCCATGCCGACATTGCCTTCGACCGGGATCTCCCAAAACTCGCGGCAATCCTTCAGCGCCTCTTCGGGCTCAGTCGCCTCGAGGTAGGCCTCTTCGAAGTAGGCGTTGGTATTGGCGGCCGCGTCGGATACGGCATCGTGATCCATCACCGTGTCATTGGCAAACCGGCCTGCGACATCTTCGATGAAGTCGAGTGGGGTCAGGAAAACGGCTGGCGGCTCAGGATCATTCTTGATGGCGGTGGCAATCGCATCGGTGATTTGATCTGACGCCGCACCATAGCCGAAGGATGCTGCCCGGGCGGACAGGCCCGCCACGTCCAGGATGACGAAATCTGCCCCAGCAATACCGGGTGCTTCTTCGGTGGATGTCTGGATGGCCGCCAGACTGCCATACCCAAGGCTGGCTTCCAGCACAGTGGGAATTCCAATGGTCGGATGAAAACTTCAGGGTGCAGCGGGAAGACTTTTTTTGAGTCGCTCACAACTCGGGCGGGTGCCTGCGCAGAATTTTATGCCAGCGGATGAAAGGGCTCAACCTCAGATTGAGTGGTTGCTCGCATGCATGGGTGCACACCACTGTCGCCAGAATGCAACGCCATCGAAAAAATCCTGCGACAAAATGCCACATTGCTATTGACAGACCCCCCCCATTACAATTTTATAGTCCGTTTGCCATAAATAACCAATGACGAAGAAGAACAAAGCATGCAGGGAGTGCATCAGGACACTGTTGCCGATCTGGAAGAACACGTAGATACACCAGCCGCGCTGTGGCTCCTGGCGAGCCTGGCCGGTTTCTATCGCCAGCCGTTTGATGCCGAGCTGGTGATCAAACGTTTTCCGCCGCCGATCGATCTGCCCACGCTGATCGAGGCCCTGGACGCACTCGGTCTCAAGGCTGGGCTGGCGCACTGGCCCGAAGCGGGGCTGTCGGCGTTGCCGTTACCCGCCGTGGCGCTGCTGGCCGCCCCGGCTCCTGAAACCACCCACGGGTTCGCTGTCGAAGCGGCAAGCGCCACTTCACCCCAGCCGCCATCCCGCCCCACACTCACCCCGGCATTCATCGTCCAGCACGGCGACGATACCCTGGCTTGGGTCAAGCCCGGCCAGTCCGCACCGGAAACCGTGGCGCTCGATGCCGCCCGCGCCCAGGCCGCGCCGGTTCTGCTACTGGTGGCCCAGGCCGATCCGCCGGTATCTGAATCCGTCAGCCGCGCCGAATCACCCGAATCCCAGAAAAGGCCCTTCGGCTTCTCCTGGTTCGTGCCCGAGTTACTGCGCCACAAGCGCATCTGGCGCGACGTACTGTTCGCCAGCCTCGCCATCCAGCTCGTGGGGCTGGCCACGCCCCTGTTCACCCAGGTGATCATCGACAAGGTCATCGCCCACCATTCCGAAAGCACGCTCATCGTGCTGGGCGTGGCGCTGGTGGTGTTCATGCTCTTTACCAGCGGCATGAGTTGGTTGCGCCAATACTTGGTACTGCACACTGGTAGCCGAATCGATGCCGTGCTGGGTGAGAAGGTGCTGAAGCACCTGTTGCACCTGCCCTTGCCGTACTTCGAAGCGCGCCCTACCGGCACGCTGGTCGCACGCCTGCACGGTGTGGAGCAGTTGCGCGAATTCATCTCCGGCGCGGCGGTGAGCCTCGTGCTCGACCTGCCTTTCCTGCTGATCTTCTTGGCGGTGATGTTTTCCTATAGCTGGAAGCTCACTCTTATTGCACTGGGCATCATGGCGCTGATCGTCACAGCCAGCCTGTTCATGGTGCCAGTCTTCCGCGAACGGCTGGACAAGCAGTTCCTGCTCGGCGCGAGAAATCAAGCCTTCCTTACCGAGTACCTGGCGGGCATGGCCACGGTGAAATCCCTGCAACTGGAGCCGGACGTCGGCAAGCGTTACGGCACCTATCTGGCCCAGTACCTCTCGGCAGGTTTTGCCACCAAGCAGGTCGGCAACACCTACAACGTCGTGGCCAATGGGCTGGAGCAGGTAATGACACTCTCCATCCTCATCGTTGGCGCCTGGCTGGTGATGCAGCCCGAAGCGGGTATGACCGTGGGCATGCTGGTAGCCTTTCAGATGTTCGCCAGCCGGATGAGCCAGCCCCTGTTGCGCCTGGTCGGGCTGTGGCAGGAATTCCAGCAAGCCAGCATTTCCGTCAAGCGGCTGGGCGACATTCTGGATATGCCGCAGGAGCCCTTTACGCTCACGCCGCAGCGCGCCGCCGGCGGTGAAGGCCGGATCGACATCCGCGACGTGGGTTTCCGCTATTCCGAGCAGCACCCCTGGCTCTACCGCAACCTGAGTCTGGCCATCCCCACCGGCAAGCTCACCGTGTTGATGGGCCCCAGCGGCTGCGGCAAGAGCACGCTGGCCAAGCTAATACAGGGCTTCTACTGGCCGCAGGAAGGGCAGATCACCCTGGACGGGCGCGACATCCGCCAACTGGCCGCCAACGAACTGCGCGCCACCTTCGGCGTGGTGCCGCAGGAGACGGTGCTGTTCTCCGGCACGGTGTACGACAACCTGGTTATGGCCCACCCGCACGCGAGCTTCGAGGACGTGATCGCAGCCTGCAAAGCGGCGGAAATCCACGAGGTGATCGAGAAGCTGCCGCAGGGCTACCAAACCGAAATCGGCGAGCGCGGCACAGGGCTATCGGGCGGGCAGCGCCAGCGCATTGCGATTGCCCGCGCACTGCTCAAGCGCCCCAAGGTGTTGATCTTCGACGAGGCGATTTCCAATCTGGATCAGCAGACTGCCGAGCATTTCGCCCAGACCATCAACCGACTCAAGGGCAAGGTGACGATGATCTTCATCACACATCAGGTGCCCAAGGGCTTACAGGTGGATGAGGTGGTGAATAATGGGGCAGCATGCCATGCACATGAGTTTGGTAAAGGAGGATGTATGAGGATTGATGAGCGAATGCCTGTCTCGGCATACATGAGAGCTTTTATCAAAGAGTTAGATGGACAGGTATGGGCCTTTGTCTCCATCGTATCTTTGCTTGTGCTGATTGACGTATTGGCAGGTACACAATTTGTGCCAATCAGGGAGAGAGCCGACTTTGGGAAATCGCTCGTTCTACTGGCTTTTACCCCGCTGCTGTCGTTTTTGGTGATCACGATGCTTCGACAGTTGCCGCTTTCCTCAGGAAGATTTTCTGCCTGGATGCGTGCACTAGCTTGCTTGGGGATTTTTCTAATTCTTAATTTCTGAGGAAATCGCGATGAGTATTCTGCAAAAACTTGTGCAAATAACCGAGGGAGTGGAAGGACTGAATGGTGTTCATGAGGAACTCCAAAAGCTGGTCGAAGCTAATGGCGCCGCAGAAACTGCCGCCGCAGCAAGCCAGCTTGCAGCCGAACTGGCCATTACTACAGCGGTAACAGCGACTGTTCGCACTTCGATGTCCGCGCTTAGGCTGGGCCTCGCAGTCTCCGGGCAAATATGGAAATGGGAAGCGCTGTCTTGGGCTGCAGGAGCAACGAGCGGACTAACAGCCGGGGCCATCATCGATTGGGTAAATAAGCAAAATCTTGGAAGCAAACTGTACGACCTGTTGCACCCAAATGAGTTTGACCAGGCAAAGAAATGGACCTGGCCCCGCGACCCCATCATTCTCGACCTCGACGGCAACGGCCTCGAAACGGTCGGCCTTGCCAGCAACGTCTACTTCGACCACGACGGCGACGGTGTGCTCACCAAGACCGGCTGGGCCGGCAAGAACGACGCCCTCTTGGTCTGGGACCGCAACGCCAATGGCAGCATTGACACCGGCGCGGAGCTCTTCGGCGACTTCACCGCGCTGCCCAACGGCACACTCGCCCCCAACGGTTTTGCCGCACTCGCTGCGCTGGATAGCAATGGCGACGGCATCATTGATGCCTCCGACCCTGCCTTTGCCGAACTCAAGCTCTGGCGCGACGCTTCGCAAGACGGCCAGACCGGTACGGGCGAACTGATCTCGCTGGCGGACGCTGGCATCGTCTCGCTGAACCTCGCCAATACCCTCAAGAACCAGGGCTTGGTCAATGGCAACGTCTTGAGCCGCGAAGGCAGTTTCACCCGCGCCGATGGCACGACTGCCGCCATGGGCGAATTCCGCTTGGCCACCAGCACCTTCGACACCAAGTTCGCCGAACCGGTCGAAGTCCCCGAAGCCCTCAAGACTCTGCCCACCATGGGCGGTGCGGGCAATGTGCGCGAACTGCAACAGGCCGCCGCCCAGTCCGGCAGCGTGGCCGGTGTGTTGGCCCAGTTTCAGTCCGCCACCACCCGCGCCGAACAAAAGGCCTTGCTCGACCAGTTGATCACCGCCTGGGCCGACACCTCCGGCATGGCCAAGAGCCTGGAAGAACGTGCCGCAGGCAAATACCGCATCCAGTACGAAGCCTTTGGCAATGAACGGCGCTCAAGCAGCATCGACACCGCGGCCTTCGCAACAGTTTCCTCCGGCACCGTGGGCGGCAGTGGTGGCGGCGCTGCGCTGATGACTGACTTCGGCGGGATGTATCTCTCCGAGCACTACCGCAACCTGATCAGCGAGTGGAGCCGCAAGCTGCACGTGCTCGAAGCCTTCAACGGCCAGTACTTCTTCAACTTGCCGGAGAAGAAAAGCCAGACCGACAGCGCGAACTGGGGTTTGGCCATTTCGGCGGGCTCGGGCGGTGGCGGAAGCAGCGGCGGTACGGCGATGGCCATCGAGGCTTACCCCACCTTGCGCGTGAACTTCTCGCAGCCCCAGCTTGACCTGCTGCAGCAGGCCTACGACAGCCTGAAAGAAAGCGTTTACGCCAGCCTGGTGATGCAGACGCGCCTCAAGCCCTATCTCAACCAGATTGAACTCGTCATCGACGACAGCGGCCTGCGGCTCGATGCCACAACGTTGAACCAGACGCTCGCGGCTAAGAAAGCCGCCGATCCAGAGAACTATCTGGCCGACTTCCTCGACCTGGACCGTTACGCCAATAGTTTCCTCTCCAGCACCAACTGGCAGGGCCTGGCCGACTTCGATAGTCTCATCGAAACCCTGCCGCAGACGCAGACATTACGGCGCTGCTTAACGAATTCAAGATGCGTACCCTTACCGGAGACCACAAAAGTCAGTGCCAGTGGGGCGGCGACGAGTGTGCGAACGATGTGGCATGGAGGGTGGCAGCATGAGTAGTACCAAGAAGGAGAATATAGGATCTTGGCTGTCCTTTTTTTGAGGTGTGGGTCAGCATGCCATGCACGTGAGTTTGGTGAAGGAGGATGTATGAATGTTCGGTCAGCAGAAGTAAACCTTGGGTTCTGGCCATCATTACTGATATTACTGATGGCATTAACCGTATTTTTGTTTGTGGGGTGCAAAGTGGAAGAGAAAACGTGGATCGAAAAAATGCTATCTGAAATGGAGACGGCGTGGATTGAGGCCGACAAAGCTGGCGGAGGGCAGGATGGACGTGACAAAGCCGTAAGTCTTGTTGCTACAAAGTACTTTCGGCCAGGGATGCCGAAAGAAGAAGCCTTCAAACTATTACGCGAGCTAAGAAACAGCGACTACGAAATTAATGAGTCTCGATACGAGGGAACAAAAACCTGGCCTGATGGAGAATTTAGATCCCCCTGGACTCCATCCACTAACCCCCATGCCGATGAAGCAACAATACGAAATGTACAGAGATACCACTCAAAATTGAAAGGCATAAGTCTTTTCTCGGTCGAAAAAATGTACGGGAGAGAGCGGGTGATCATCAAAAAAAACATCTCTATTGGTTTCAAAATCGTAGATGGCGCGGGCGTGATCAGTGATGTGGTGGCGACCCTTTGGGCGGATTCGATTTGAGCAATAGGGAGATAAAAATGACTGAGCGTATTGAGGTTGGATATACCCCCGCAGCATTTGTCGGTGCCGCAGGCGTCTATCACAAGTACATACTTTACACTGACAGTAATGGCGATCAATTTATTGCGCGGGGTAGGCCAGGCGCAGAAGATGGGGGGCGAAGCGAGTCATCAACCTCACCATTCGGTAATATCAAGACCAGAGTCGGGGAATACTCAGAGTTCACAAAGGACGGAAAAAGGAATCCGGACTGGGATACGGCGCGTGATCCAAAAACTCCTGACCCAGACGCCACCCCTCACCCCCGCGAAACTATCAAGCAAGGGGATGATTTATCACGCGAATGGAACAAAATCAAAGAAACCGTCAAAGGCATTGATGACAAAAACATTCCCTATGACCCGAGATCAAGCAACTCAAACTCCACCGTAGACGAAGCACTTCGCGAAGCCGGATTGTCAGCACCACAGAAGGATGGACCGACAGATAACTGGGCTCCAGGCTCTGATTTCGACCTCCCCGGTGGCGATGTCCCCGGTAATAGCGACGAAGGAAAATTCTGGGACGATTTTGAAAAGTGGTTTGACAACAAGACAGGTTGGGAAGATTTCAAGAAACAACTCGAAAAAGACATCCTCGATGGTTTGCTTGATCTGAGCAAGAACCTCAGCGACTTCGGCAAGAACATCAAAGACCTATGGAACCGTGCCAAATCCTGGGTTTGGCCCCGCGACCCCATTATTCTCGACCTGGATGGCGACGGTCTCGAAACTGTTGGTCTTGCCTCGAATGTTTACTTCGATCATGACGGTGACGGCGTATTGACCAGAACCGGCTGGGTGGGCAAAAACGATGCGCTGCTGGTCTGGGACAGAAACGCCGACGGTGTGATCGACACTGGCGCTGAACTGTTCGGCGACTTCACCCCACTGCCCAACGGCACCCTGGCCCTCAACGGCTTTGCTGCCTTGGTTTCACTTGACGCCAACGGCGACGGTATCCTCGATGCTTCCGATCCCGCTTTCACAGAGTTGAAACTCTGGCGTGATGTGTCGCAAGATGGCGTTTCCCAAGGCGGCGAATTCATCACCCTGGCTGAAGCAGGCATTGTTTCGCTCAACCTCGCCAATACCCTCAAGAACCAGTGCCTCAGTAACGGCAACACGCTTTCCCGTGAAGGCAGCTTTACGCGCGCCGACAGCAACACGTCGGCGATGGGCGAATTCAAACTTGCTACCGACACTTTCAATACGAAATTCGCCGAGCAGATCGAGGTTCCCGAGCCGCTCAAACAACTTCCTAACATGGGTGGTACCGGCAACGTGCTGGCGGGCATGTATGGAAGTCAGCACTGGCGGGGAGGTGGATATGCGAATGAGGAGGTGTGGAGGGTGTCCGCATGAAATTATGCAATTACATATCCAATTTATGCAGATATGCGTCTATAACCATTTTCGCTTTTCTTTTAATGATTCAATATATCCCAATGGCAAACTCCGGAGAAAATAGGGCGTATGAAAAAGAACGACTGCTTTTGGCAGAAAGGATTGAAAAGGTATTGACTACTGGCGGAGCATGCTCGTCACTTAAAGACTGTCGAGAGCGAAAGCTTCTTTTTGTTAGTCCGGCCAAGAAGGGGCTTGCAATTTCAACATATAGCGTAAATGACAATAACATTCTGCGTCAAATTTCTGAAGAAGTAATTAAGGTCTTCTACGCAACTGACAAAATGTCAATTGAAGTCGAACATTTTTTATTCACAAAAGAAGACGAATTAAGGTCGTTCTTTAAGCAGGGAAAGCCTTTTGTCACCATTAAACTGGAGAGATAAAAATGTACAGTATTGAAATGCGAGTAGATATTGGTGGAAAAGATGGGATTCCACATACATTTATCATTGTGACTGGCCCAGATGGCATCGAGAGAGGATACGGATTTGCTCCTCGTCAACCAGGTACCTTCACTGGGGACGGGAAAATTTATGACGACACAAACCATGAATATAACCGAACAACAGGAAAAATATCTCTGGATGTCGATTCGTACGGGAGGCTGATGGATTACATACAAAAGTCGACTGAAAATCCTCCACCGTACTACCTGCCATATGGCTCTCAGTGCGCAAACTGGGCATTTAAGGCGTTTACCGAAGCTGGTATCCCAGCTCTGGCCTCACCAAATATATTCCCTGACAATTTTTTGAGGGATTTATTTGAAACCATAGTTTGGAACCCATATACCCAGTGGCTGAATCTCACGCTGCGTGATTTGTTTGATCGTGCTAAAAACTGGCAACTCCCCCGCGACCCCATTATTCTCGACCTGGATGGCGACGGTCTCGAAACTGTTGGTCTTGCCTCGAATGTTTACTTCGATCATGACGGTGACGGCGTATTGACCAGAACCGGCTGGGTGGGCAAAAACGATGCGCTGCTGGTCTGGGACAAAAACGCCGACGGTGTGATCGACACTGGCGCCGAACTGTTCGGCGACTTCACCCCACTGCCCAACGGCACCTTGGCTCCCAACGGCTTTGCTGCCTTGGCTTCACTCGACGCCAACGGCGACGGTATCCTCGATGCTTCCGATCCCGCTTTCACAGAGTTGAAACTCTGGCGCGATGTGTCGCAAGATGGCGTTTCCCAAGGCGGCGAATTCATCACCCTGGCTGAAGCAGGTATTGTTTCGCTCAACCTCGCCAATACCCTCAAGAACCAGCGCCTCAGTAACGGCAACACGCTTTCCCGTGAAGGCAGCTTTACGCGCGCCGACAGCAGCACGTCGGCGATGGGCGAATTCAAACTTGCTACCGACACTTTCAATACGAAATTCACCGAGCAGATCGAAGTGCCGGAAGCCCTCAAGGTTCTTCCCAACATGAGCGGTACCGGTAACGTGCGCGAACTGCAACAGGCCGCCGCTCAGTCCGGCAATGTTGCCAGCCTGCTTGCCCAGTTCCAGTCCGCCGGGACACGCACCGGGCAGAAGGCGCTGCTCGATCAACTGCTCACCGCCTGGGCCGACACCTCCGGCATGGCGGCAAGCCTCGAAGAACGTGCCCAAAGCCAATACCGTATCGAATACGAAGCCTTCGGCAATGTCAGCCGCTCCAGTAACATTGCCACCGTGGCTGGCGGCACCATCACATCCGGCGCAGCACTGATGACCGACGCGGGCAGCCTCTACCTCTCCGAACACTACCGTGCCCTCATCGACGAGTGGAGCCGCAAGCTGCACGTATTGGAGGCCTTCAACGGCCAGTATTTCTTCAATCTGCCCTCGCAAAAGAGCCAGACCGACAGCGCTAACTGGGGTTTTTCCGTGGTGGCAGGTTCAAAAAAGCCTGGTGCAACGGCAGTTGAAGCCTTGCCCACCCTGCGTATGAATTTTTCCCAGGCACAACTCGACCTGCTACAGCAGGCCTACGACAGCCTGAAGGAGAGCGTCTACGCCAGCCTAGTGATGCAGACGCGTCTCAAGCCCTATCTCGACCAGATCGAACTCATCATCGATGACAGCGGCCTGCGGCTGGACGCCACGCAACTCAACCAGATGCTGGCGGACAAGAAAGCTGCCGACCCGGAGAACTATCTGGCCGACCTGCTCGATCTCGACCGCTACACCAACGGTTTCCTCTCCGGCACCAACTGGAACGGGCTGGCGGATTTCGACCAGGCGATCGACACTCTGCCGCAGACGGCAGGCATCACGGTGCTGCTTAACGAATTCAAGGTGCGCCGACTCACTGCGGGCGACGATAACATCGGGCTCACCGACAAAGCCGACATCGTGCTGGCAGACGAAGGCAACGACCGTCTCTATGGCTACGCCGGCGCCGACCGCCTGTTCGGCCAGGGCGGCGATGACCACATTTACGGCAACGCGGGTGACGATCTAATCTCCGGTGGTGCGGGCAATGATGTGCTGGTGGGCGAATCCGGCGCCGACACCTACGTCTTCGGGCGGGGATACGGCCACGACACCATCAGCGACTACGCCGAAAATGGCGTACAGCGCGACACCGTGCGCCTCTTGGGCCTGACACCGGCGGACATGCAGGTCACCGCCGATTACAACGACAACCTCGTCTTCAGCATCGTCGACACCGGCGAGATGCTGTCCGTGCCGCGCGGCGGTTACTGGTGGGGGCTGAACGGTGTCGGCCAGTATGTGTTCGACGACGGTACAGTATGGAGCCACGACGACGCCCTACGCGCCACCGTGGCCGCCACCACCGAGAACGACGACGTGATCCACGGCTCTTCCGCAGGGGATGCGATCGCTGGCCAGGCGGGCAACGACACGCTGATTGGCAACGGCGGCGATGACGTAATCGATGGCGGTGCGGGCAATGATCTGCTGATCGGCTCCACCAGCTGGAACTGGATTTACGAGAATGGCAGCTATCGGGTCGAGCGCAACACCACGCCGCAAGTCTCTGCCAACGGCAACGACACCTACCTCTTTGGTCGTGGAGACAGCCAGGATACGGTGATCGACAGCGACTACATCGCCGGTAACAGCGATACCTTGCGCTTCAAAGAAGGCGTGGCACCGGCGGACGTGAAGTTCATTCGCAGCGGCAATGATCTGGTGCTGGCCATTCGCGGCAGCAGCGACCAGGTGACGCTCAAGCAGTATTTCGATGAAACATGGAATGGCGCAAATGGCCCCTATCTGATCGAGCGCATTGCCTTCGCTGACGGCACGGTGCTGTCCTATGCCAACGTGCAAGCCATTCTCTTTGCCGGTAGCGAAGAGGCGGAAACCATCATTGGCTCCCGGGCGGCGGATGTGCTGACTGGCCAGGGTGGCGATGACGTGCTGCTCGGCGGCGCTGGACGTGACATCCTGGATGGCGGTGCAGGCAACGACGTGTTGCGCGGCGGAGGTGTTATCAGCTGGGGCAACCAAGTGTACGACGGGAACGGCGAAGGCGACACCTATCACTTCGGTCGTAGTGACGGGAACGACACGATCATTGAGGACTCCTGGCAGCAAGGTGAGACCGACCGCATCGAATTCAAGGCGGGCGTGCTGCCCTCCGATGTGCGGCTGGAGCGGGTGCGCACGGTCAACGGCTGGCAGGTCAATGATGATCTGCGCATCACGATCCGCGACACGGGCGAGACCCTGACGGTCAAGAACCATTTCAATGAAAGCAATCGCAACGCGGTCGAGGAAATCGCCTTTGCCGATGGCACGCTGTGGGATGCGGAGGCGATCAAGTCCCGCAGCCTGCTCGGTGAAGCCGGAAATGACGTACTGCGTGGCTTCAATGGCCGAGATGACGTGTTAGTGGGCGGTGCTGGCAACGATACGCTGGAAGGCGGCTCGGGCTCCGACACCTACCGCTTTGGCTTGGGCGACGGCCAGGACGTGATCAACGAGGGCTACACCGCTGGCGAAGATGCCGTGGAACTATCCTCTGGCGTGATGCCTGCCGATGTCACCGTACGCTGGACGCTGCAGGGCGACATGGCTGTCACCCTGCCGGACGGCAGCAAACTCACCGTGCGCGGGCAGGCCGATACCTGGCCAACCGAGCGGGGTATCGAACAACTGCGCTTTGCCGACGGCACGGTATGGGATCGCTCCGATCTGCAAGCGCGGGCACTGGCGGCGACCGATGGCGACGACGCCATCGTCGGCGGCTACGGCGACGACACGCTCAACGGCGGCGCGGGCAACGACCGCTTCCAGAACCTGGGCGGCTATGACATCTACCGCTTTGGCACTGGCGATGGTCAGGACGTGATCGAAGCAACCTATGGCCGCGTGCTGTTCAAACCTGGCATCGGCCAAAACGACGTGAGCTTTACCCGCGACGGCAACGACCTGATCGCCACCGTTACGGCTTCAGGCGACGCGGTGCGTATCAAGGACTGGCTGAACAGTTGGCAGCGCATCGACCGCTTCGACTTCGACAACGGCGCACGTTTGAACGCGAGCGATGTGCTCGCCAAGCTCAATGTCAGCGAAGGTGCAGAAATCCTCTACGGTTCGCCGGGCGAGGACGCACTCGTCGGCACCGAGAAGGACAGCACCCTCTATGGTCGCGAAGGCAACGACGTGCTCGAAGGCGGCGCGGGCAGCGACCAGCTCTATGGCGAAGCGGGTGATGACACGCTGGACGGCGGTGCCGACCGCGACTGGCTCTATGGCGGCGAAGGCAATAACAGCTACCGCGTTGCCACGGGCATGGGGCTGGACAACGCCCTGGGCGCAAGCCTGGCGGTGGCTAACGACACGGTGGTGTTTGCACCGGGTATCCGTCCGGAAGATGTATCGGTGCAGTTGGGCGATTCGAGCTGGAGCGGCCAGGCGGGCGATGTTGGCTACACCAACCTAGTCATCGGCATCGGCGGCAATGATGCGCTGGTCGTTCGTAGCGAGAACTGGGATGACCTGGGTCGCAACGCGCTCCAGCATTTCCGTTTTGACGACGGCACTGAATGGACACTGGCCGATGTGATTGCCCGTGCCGATGGCGGCAAGATGGGCTGGCAGCAACGCTATTGGGGTGATTCAACCAATCTCGTCGGAAGCCAGGCCGACGATGACATTTACGACTACACCGGCCAGTCGGTCACCGTGCAGGCGCGCGGCAACAACGACAACGTCCATCTTGAAGCGGGCAATGACCGGGTGTCTGCTGGCAGCGGCGACGACAGTGTTTACTCTGGCGCGGGTGAGGATCTGGTTGCCGGAGAAGCGGGTAACGACAACCTCAACACCGGCGCAGGTGACGATGTGGTCGTTTTCAACCACGGCGGCGGCAAGGACACGCTGCGCACTGGCGAAGGCATGGACACCCTGTCCTTCGGCGCTACGGTGACGCCAGCGATGCTTTCCGTAGCATTGGATCGCGATGGACGGGTGGTATTGCTGCTGGACGCGGGCGCAGGCGGTTCCATCACGCTCGACGATACACGCATCAACGATCTGCCGGGCGATCTGGAGCGCATCCAGTTCATCGACGCGGACGGCAAGACGCGTGTATTCGACCTTGCGGGCTGGCTGCAGGCCCATGCGGGCGCTTTGCTGTCGGCAACGACCGATGCGCCGCTGGCTTTCGACGGCACGGGCTTCGAGCTGACCGGCGCGGTGGCTCCGGCGGGTGATCTGGAGGCTGTGGCCTACGCGCAGTCCGGCGATCTGTTCGCTTCTGCCAATCTTGCCAACAACACCCCGACCGACGGCGATGACGTGCTTTACGGCACGCTCAATGGCGACACACTGAACGCGGGTGCGGGCAATGACATTGCACTGGGGCTGGCTGGCAACGACGCCATCCTCGGCGGTGACGGCAACGACCTGATCCACGGCGGCGATGGTGATGACGTGCTGGAGGGCAATGCCGGAAACGACGTGATCTACGGCGGCTGGGGCTCAGATCAACTCACCGGCGGCACCGGCAATGACCAACTCTTCGGTGAATGGGGCGGCGACACCTACGTGTATCAGCCCGGCCACGGCGAAGTGATTATCGACGACGATCACCGCGTACTCAACTGGGGCTATGGTGGTGGCGAAGGCGGTTACGGTGGCACTATCGTCGACGACGCGCCCAACATCCTCACCTTCGGCCCCGGCATACGTCCGCAAGACCTGCGCTACTCGGAGCAGAACGGCGATTTGGTGATCGAGTTCGCCACCCAGCCCGGCGACCGGGTGATCCTGAGGGGCTATGAGCCGAATCGAGCCACGCAGACCCACTCGGTGGACATCATCCGCTTTGCCGACGGCACAGAGATCGTGGCCGAGAACATCGAACCCACGGGCAAGACCGAGACGGCGGGCGATGAAGGCGGCTGGCTCGACGGTACGCCGTTTGCCGACACCCTGATCGGCGGCGACGGCGATGACACACTCAACGGCCAGGGCGGCGCAGATCGCCTGGTCGGCGGCGCGGGTTCTGACACCTACCGCATCTACAAGGAATGGGGCAGGCGCCCCGCCGAGACGCTCATCGCCGAAACCTGGCGCGAGCAGGATTTCAACCGAATCGAACTCGAAGGCGAATTCAATGCCGACGATCTTCACCTGGAGTTTGATGGACGCGACCTGCTGCTGCGCTTGAATGATGAGGGCGATGTAGTCCGCTTCGCAGGCTTCGACCCGCGCGCAGAAGGCATGCAGACCCCGGTTTCGGAAATCAACCTGTCTTGGTATGGCGTGACGTTATCGTTCGAAGATTTGTTGGCGCGTGGCGTGCGCATCATCGGCACGCCCAACGACGACGTGCTGACCGGCACGGCGCTGGCCGACTGGATCGAGGGCCGCGAGGCGGACGACACCATGAGCGGCGGCGCGGGCGGTGATCTCTACCTCATCGACGCCGATGCAGGCAGCGACACTCTCATCGACAGCGATAACGGTGATGCACCCAACACGCTGGTACTGCCCGAGGGTACGACCCTCGATGATGTGCGCCTGTCTTATGACGCTGAAGGCTTCCTGATCCTTGACCTCGACAACACCGGCAACCGCGTGCGTCTCTCGGGCTTCGATCCGCAGAACCCGCTGGGGCCTCGTGCCGTGGAGCGTTTCCGCTTTGGCCTGGAAGGCGATGAAATCGGCTACGAGGAACTGCTCACACGCGGTTTCGATATCGTCGGTACGGAAGAAAGTAACTCCCTCAAGGGAACCACCCTCACGGATCGTGTCTGGGGCGGCGACGGCAACGACCTGATCGAAGCGACACCGGGTGGCGACTGGCTGGCTGGCGAAGGTGGCAACGACACCTACGTCGTGAAACTGGGCGACGGCGTCGTCACCATCGATGATGTGGCTGAGGAAGATGCCGGCAATGTGCTGCGCTTCGGTCCTGGCATCGACTCGAACGAGTTGCGCAACAACCTGCGCTTCGAGACTGACGGCAACGGCGGCCATGTGCTGCTCATCTCCTACGGCGACGATGGCGACATGGTGCGTCTGACCGGCTTCGATCCGCAGAACGTGCTGGGTAGCCACGCCATCGAACGTTTCGAGTTCGCCGACGGCACGGCGGTGGATTACGCCACCCTGGTGTCCTGGACTTTCGTGGTCGAGGGCGACAGCGGTGGCAATGCACTCACTGGCACCAACGTCGGTGACCGACTCTACGGCTACGACGGCGAGGACGTCATGGAATCGGGCGACGGTGAAGATGTGCTCACTGGCGGATTGGGCAACGATGTCTTGCGTGGCGGTGCTCAGCGTGACGCCTACGTGGTCAACCTGGGCGATGGCGAAGACGTGATTGAGGATGACCTCGACGCGGGCATCGGCAACGTGCTCACCTTCGGTGAAGGCATTGTCCGCGACGACGTGCAGCTGGAAGTCGACAGCGACGACTTGCTCATCCATTACGGCGCCAATGGCGATGTAGTGCGGGTGAGCAACTACGCCCCGGCTGGCGCGGACGGCGGCACGGTAATCGACACCTTCGAGTTTGCCGATGGCACTGCCGTCACGTTGCGCGAGTTCACGAACCGCGCACCGGAAGTCGCCAATTCCATCGACGATCAGGTGGTGCTCGAAGATGCAGCCTTCAGTCTGGTGCTACCCGACGACCTCTTCATTGACGCCGATGGCGACGACATCCTGACTCGGGTTACTGTCTCTGGTTACACGACGCTGCCAGACTGGCTGCAGTACGACACCGCCACGCGCACCCTGTTCGGCACACCGGACAACGACGACGTAGGCGAGTTCGACGTCATCGTGCAAGGCATGGACACACTGGGCGCATCGAGCCTGCACAGCTTCCACGTCACGGTGCAAAACACCAATGACGCACCCGAAGTTGGCACACTCCTGTCAGACCTGCGTGCCCTCGAAGACAGCGCCTTCAGCTTCACGCTACCCACAGACAGTTTCCGTGACGTCGACGTGGGCGATGCGCTCACCTACTCGGCCACTTTGTCCGACGGCAGCGCGCTGCCCACATGGCTCGCCTTCGACACGGCCACCGGCACCTTCAGCGGCACCCCGGCCTCGGCAGGCAACTATGCCCTGCGGGTCACCGCCACCGATCTGGCGGGTGCTGCGGCCAGCCAGAGCTTCACCCTGGCGGTCGAATCGGGCGGCGGCAACCAGGCACCGGTCACCACGCCGGATACGGCCAATCTGATCGAGGATCGCAAGCTCTTCACCTGGGGCAATGTGCTGGCCAACGACCGCGATCCGGAAGGTGAACGCCTCTCAGTAGCCAACCCCGGTATCCGGCGCGGCGAATACGGTGTGCTGACCCTGTTGTCCAACGGCACCTACGCCTATGTGCTCGACGATTGCTCGTCCAAGGTGCAGGGCTTGAGCGCGGGCGAGACGGTCACGGAAACCTTCAACTACCTGGCCAGCGACGGCACACAGCGCAGCAGCGGTGCATTGACGGTAACCGTACAGGGCACCAACGACACGCCGGATCTGGTGCGCTGCCTCTCCGATGTTCAACTGGCCAAGAGCAAGGCATTCTCGTGGCAGATGCCCGCAGACAGCTTCCGTGACGCCGACCGCAACGACACGCTGAGCTACACGGCCACTTTGTCCAACGGCAAGCCACTGCCGAGCTGGCTCAAGTTCGACGCTGCGATGCAGATCTTCAGCGGCACCGCCCCGGCCAATGCCAAGAGCAGCATCGATGTGCGTGTCACCGCCAGCGATGGCCATGGCGAGTGCTCGACCGCCTCGGATGACTTTAGGGTGAGCTTTGGCAGCAAGACGGTGGTACCGACCGCTAGTCACGGCAACGAAGGTGTGGGCAACGGCGCGGATGCGCCGCCCCCCGGACACAGTGGCGACATCAACGACGGTGCGGGCACCTCGCCGGGACACCCGGATCGCAAACACGGCGGCGACCGTGATGATGACCCCTTGGGGCGTTTCCTGGACGGCTTCAAGCGCGACGACAAGTCCGACCAGCCGCACCATTCTGCCTTGCCTGCGCTGGATCGCCGCTGGTTCGAGCAATGGGGCGAGCAACAACAGGCATCCGAGCAGGCGGGTCAAGGCCAGGGCAACCACGATGTGGAGCGCCACTGGGCCGAATTGACCCATGCTCTGAACCGGCTCGATGCAGAACGCCAGAGCGCGCCTGCGTGGAGCCACGCCAACCAGGGGGCCGATCTCTCCGGATTGGCTGGCTGGATGCAGGGCGGTGCCCACGGCGCACGCGGCGGCGTCGATGCCATGTCGCTGGCCGCCTGCGATACGGGCACCCAGCTCAAGGGCTTTAGCGGCATCAAAGAAGGGGTGGGCAAGCTGTCATGGTAAGCCGTCACCCCTGCCGATGGCGCGCGTCCTGATCGTGTGGGCACTGGGTGAGGCCTTCGGGCACCTCGCCCAGTGCCTGCGGTTGGCCGAAGGGCTCGTGGCGCGTGGGCACGAGGCGACACTGGCGCTCAAGGACGTTCGGCTACCGGTCGGACAGCGGCTTGCGCCCGGCATCACCGTGTTGCCCGCGCCGCTGACCCCGCAGGCGGGTACAGGCAGCCGCCCACCGGTGAACTATGCCGACGTACTACACGTCAGCGGGTTTGCGGATGCGCGGGATGTGGCTGCTCGGCTGAACGCCTGGCAGGGGGTGTTTTCGTTGGTACGCCCGGATGTGCTGGTCGCCGACCATGCGCCGACGGCCTTGCTGGCGGCACGGCTCGCCGAAATCCCGTATCTGTCCATCGGCAATGGCTTTGCAATTCCACCCTCCGTGTCCCCCTGGCCCTCGATTCGGCCTTGGGATGCGGTAGCCGATCAGGCGCTCACCACGGCTGAGACCAGGCTTGACCATGTACTGGACTCTGCGCAGAAGGCGTTGGGCCACACCAAGACGGTGCGTGTGCGCGACTTGTTTGGCGCGCACGACATCCTGGACACCTTTGGCGAGCTTGACCACTACGGAGCGCGTCCGGATGGGCGCTATGTCGGGCCCATCGTCTCGGTGCCCCAAGCCTTGCGTGTTGGCTGGCAAAGCAAGGAAAGCTCACGCGTGCTGGCCTACCTGCGACCCGCCGTACCGGGCTTCGAATCGATCATGCAGGCGCTCGCCCGGCTGGATGCCGAGGTGCTGTGCATCGCGCCCGGCATGAAGCCCGAGATGGCGAAGCGTTGCGCCACGCGGTGTTTGCGCATTGCGCTGGCACCGGTCGATCTGCCCTCGCTGCTGCCTGATGCACAGTTGGCCGTCAGCTATGGCAACAGCGGCTTCACGACTCAGGCCTTGCTGGCTGGTGTGCCCTTGGCGATGCGGCCCCGGCATGTCGAGCAGGCGCTTTTTGCCCATCGGGTGGAGGCTCTGGGGGCAGGCAAATTGCTCGGTGGCCGGATCGATGCGGCCAGCGTCACCGCGTCACTGCAGGAACTGCTCGGCAACCCCGCGTATCGGCAGGCTGCCCGTTCGTTCCGGAGTCGCCACGCCGATTACTCGCCCAGCCAGACCATCGAACAAAGCCTGTTCCTCATCGAACGCACGTTTCTCGATGGCTGGAACACTGACAGCACCTGGAAGACCCAAGAACCCCAAGAGAGCCCCCCGGCATGCCTTCATTGAAGTCCCTCATCCAACACGCCCACAGCGATCATCAGGATTTCCATCCGCCGCTGATTCGTTTGCAGCACAGCGCGCCGCACCCGCAGGGGCGGCGGGTGCTGTGGGCCATCCTAGCACTGGTCGCCTTTCTCATCGTTTGGGCGCTGCTGGGACGGTTGGATATCGTGGCGATGGCCGACGGCAAGCTGGTACCGGCCAGCTACCTCAAGATCGTGCAGCCCTCGGAAGCGGGTATCGTCAAGGAAATCCTGGTGCGCGAGGGCGAAACCGTGCGCGCCGGACAGACCCTGATGCGCATGGATGCGCTGATCACCAACACCGATCTGGACGCCATCACCACCGAATACGTCCGCAAACGCCTTCAGCTGGCCCGCATCGACGCCGAGCTTGGCGGCATACCCTTTCAGCCGGACATTCAGGCTCCCTCAGCACTTCTGCGAGAAACCGCCGCTCAGTACCAGGCCAACCGCGATGCTCTGGCAGCAGCGCTCGCCGAGGAACACAGCCGTTTGGTCAAGGCGCAACAGGAACTGGCCGCAGCTCGCCAGCAGAAGACACGCCTGGAAGCCGTGTTGCCCCACTACCGCGAGCAGGACAAGGCATACGAGAAACTGGTCAAGGAGGGCTTCGCCGGTGGCTTGATGGGTTCGGACAAACGCCGCGAGCGCATCGAGAAGGAGCAGGAGCTGGCCACACAAGGCCACCTGATCGCCTCTGCCCAGGCCAGCATCGACCAGTCGCAGAAGAAGTTGAAGCAGATCAAGGCCGATTATCTGCGGCAGTTGCACGCCGAGCGCAATGAGGCCCAAGCGCAGCTCGACAAACTGTCCAGGGAACAGGAGAAGCAGCAACACCGGCGCGAACTCCTGGAATTGAAAGCTCCGCAGGACGGCGTGATCAAGGATCTAGCCACGCACACCTCCGGCACCGTGGTGCAATCTGGTACCGTGCTGGCCAGCCTCGTGCCCCAAGAAGAAAAGCTCAAGGCCGAGGTCTGGGTGTCGAACGAGGACATCGGCTTCGTGCGACCGGGTCAGCCGGTCAAGCTCAAGTTTGCCGCCTACACCTTCCAGAAATACGGCATGGGACAAGGCACCGTCGAACACGTGAGCGCCGATGCCCAGAGCGAAGAAGAAGCCCGCGACAAGGGCCTGCAAGGCGCCGGGCAACGTCCGCTGCGCTACAAGGCGCTGGTGACGCTCGATGCCAGCGCGCTGGAAACGGATGGTGTGAAATACCCGCTGTCGGTTGGCATGCAGACCACGGCGGAAATCCTGCTGGGCGACCGCACGGTGGCGGAATATCTGCTGTCGCCCGTGAAAAAGGCCTGGCACGAGGCTGGCCGGGAGCGATGAATGATGTCCCACGGCAGTCGACGCTGACCGGCGCGCTGCCCAGCCAGGTGCCGAGCGTCCACTGGCCAGCGGTGGTCGGTGCGCGCGATGCCGCCGTGCTGGCCTTGCTGTTCCAGATGGAAAGCACACAGTGGTTGTCGGCTGGGGCCTTGCGCAAGCAACAGAATCGACAACTGGGTGTGCTGCTCGACCATGCGCGTCGCCACTGCGCCTTCTATCGCGAGCGGCTTCCCAACGGTCTGGCCAATTGGCACGACATTCCGCTGCTGACCCGCACAGATCTGCAAACGCACGCCGATGCCATACGGGCTGCCACCTATCCGCGCGCCCACGGCAAGACATTCGACATTGCGACAGGCGGGTCGACGGCTGAACCCGTGACGGTGCGGCGCACGGCGCTCACCCAGCTCTTCTGGCAAGCGGCCACGCTGCGCGACCATCTCTGGCATCGGCGTGATCTCTCTGCCACGATGGCCATCATCCGCCAGTTTCCGCAGCCGGTGGATTCCACCAAGCCCGAGCGATGGGGCGGCATCTTACGCAGCGGCCCGGCCTGGCACTTGCCGATTTCGACCGATGTGCAAGTCCAGTCACGCTGGTTGCAGGGCGTCAATCCCGACATCCTGCTCACCTATCCGGCCAACCTGGATGCTTTGCTGACGCACATGCGCCATGAGGCCGTCACCCTGCCGCGCCTGCGCGAGGTGCGCACCATCAGCGGCGCGGTCACCCCGGCACTGCGCGAACAGTGCCAGCAAGTCTTGGGCATGCCACTGACCGATCTCTACAGCGCCCAAGAGATCGGCGTTATCGCCCTGCAATGTCCGGACAGCGGCCTGTTGCACGTGCAATCCGAACATTTACTGGTCGAGATGCTCAATAAGATGGGGCAACCCTGCCGGGAAGGCGAAATCGGCCAAGTGGTGGTGACCGATCTGCACAACTTCGCCATGCCGTTGATTCGCTATGCGCTACATGACTGGGCCGAGGTCGGCCCCGCCTGTTCCTGCGGCCGGGGGTTGCCTACCCTGCGCCGGGTCATGGGACGCACCCGCAACATGGCCATGAACCCCGAGGGCAAGCTGTTCTGGCCGGTATTAGACACCAAGCGAATGCTGAACGCCATCCCGCAAATACGCCAGTACCAGTTCGAGCAGACCGCTGCGGACGCCATCACGGCACGATTGGTGTGCGCACCCGCGCCAAGCTCCGAACAACTGCAGAAATTGCAGGCAACACTGGATCAGATGTTGGGCCATGCCTACCGCTGGGCTTGGGAGCTTCGTGAGATCCCCTTGCCCTTGTTGGCCAGCGGCAAGTTCGAGGAATTCACTTCCTCGATCCCAGACAGTGGGGAAAAAGCATGACGAACAAGAAACATCAGCGGCTGGCCGACCGGCTGCGCACCGCTTTGCAAAGACTCGACGATGGTGCGATTCTGCGCTGCTTCGATCTGACCTTGTGGTTCGGCTCGCGCTATGCCTCGGCCTACGAATTGCAGGGGCCCATCTACCTCGTGCTCGACAACAGCCTGATCCAGGCCTTCAAGCATCGGCAGACGAACACCAAACGGGCCGTCGATGCGCTCGCCTTCAAGATCTTCTGCGCCTTCGTGCGCGACTGGAGCGACCGCGAAAGCCATCTGGCGCTCTCACCGATGGCCATCTTTGAACATACCGGGCGGCGCCCGCCCGCGTCGGTCGTCGAGATCGAACATGCCCTCGCGGAGTTGCAGCAGTTGTTGGGTTCCACCGGGTTGCGTATCGCATCACTGGGCTTCGAGACGCCTGCCCACCTATTCGAATGCCTGCAGGCCATCGTTGCCGACGAGGTCTTCTTGACGCAATTTGTCGACGAGATTGACACGGCAAACTGGCGCATTGATCTGCGCGCACCGATGGGCGTCAAAATCCCCATGAGCGAAGCCTGGCGAGCATTACCAGAGAAATTACCCCTGCACTACTTTGATCCGTGGTACGTGCGCTTCGTGCTCTCGGCGCGCATCGAGCAGCACATCATCGAACAATGCCAGGGCCACGGCCCGGCACCCATCGGCAGCGGCAAGCTCTCGGAGACCCTGGCCGATCTCAATACCTTTGGCCGCAACGGCCTGCTCAAGGGCCTGGGCGACATCGATCTGCTACAGATCTGCGATATCAGTCGACAGTACCAGCATAAACTTGGCTACGTTCTGGCAGGCCAGACCCTGGATCGGGATCTGGCAGAAACCTTGAACCAGCGGCACGCCTATCACGTTCATGCCGGAGTCGAAGGGGGTGATCCGCAACGAGAGGAGCGCATCAAGGAAATGGTTGGGCTGATGTTCAGCAAGCCGTTTGCGGGCGAGGAAGCGCGGGGTCGGCGAATTCGGGAACAGTTGGCCGAATTTGCAGGGCAGCTTGCACAGAGTTGCAAGCAAGCCAGTGCGTCGAACGCGAAGACAGCCTCCACAGGCGAACCTCAAGGGCACTGAGTTTCGCCAACGGGTAGCGTATCGAGCGCAAGGCCATCCTGCATCAAGCGCTCGATGGCGAGCGCGTACATGCGATCAAACGCGGGCCGCCGGGACGCGATCGTGGCCGATGGTGCTGCGCTGGCGGGTTTGGCGCTGTGTGCAAGCGACATCCACCGTTCCTTCTGGCTCTACGTCCACCACCCGGCGCTGTTCGAACGCGCCTATGACTTCAGCTTTTAGGAGCAGCATGGGCAGCAGACGCAGCAATACGATCTTGGCTTGAAGCGCCAACCAAACGGCTCGGATGCCAATCTGACCGCGTTGCGTCACGCCATCTCGGCCTTCTACAAGCGCGAACCGCAATGCGGAGACGGCAGCGTGGCGCACTTAGTCGAGCGCAGCCCGGAGGTGTTCCTGCTGTCAGTCCATGTCAAGGGCATGGCGACGCTGTGCCTGGAGTTCGAGGGCGCGACCCTGAAGCGCCGGGTCGGCAACCCCAACATTCGCATGGTGCTGGAGTACGCCAAGTCCACCGGTGTGGTGCGCACGCTGGTGCGCGGCGGCGCAAAGTACCAACAGATGTTGGTCGAGGCCTTCGCGGAGCATGTGCTGGGCGTGAAAGCAAGCGCTCACAAGATCAAGTCGCCGACTCCGGATCTGTCGATGCTGCGCACCGGGTTCGATGTGCCGGAGGTCTTTGAGGACGGTTTTTCGATGGTGCAGTTGAAGGCACTCACCCTGCTCAGCCCCGACACGGCGTTGAAGATCGAATGCACGGCGATGCAATCCAGCCAGCAACGCTCGGTGCACGATCTGCTGAAGGAGAAGCTGCCTGGCCCGCTGGAGGGTAAGTGGGCGGTGACAGCGGCACAGGTCAATCTCTATTACCCGCCCGAACCGGGCAGGACTCGCCCCAAGGTGGTCACCATCGAAGTGACCAGCAAAGGACGGCTGAACCTGCACAAGTTCGACGCCAAGATGCAGGCGCAGCTGGAAGGCTACCTGGTTGCGGTGGCATCTTGCAGAAGGGCCAGACCCTCAGTGCCCAAGAGTTGCCGCCGGAGACCGACCCAGTCAGTTCCTCATCCACCTTCGAGGACTGACCAATGACTACGCATGATGCCTGGGCCCTGGTTTGCCGCCTGTTCGCAGGCGGCACGCCGGTGCTGCGGGCCACGTTCTCGCCACACGAGGTATCAGCTTTATCTGTGCTCGGCAAAGCCGTCAGGCCAACAGTGGTGGATCAGTCTTTTGTACTCTGCCCCCACTGTCAGCAGCATCGGGCACAGGTCTGGGGCGATGGACGGGGCGGTCGGATCTGCCGGTGCCCGGAGTGTGGCCAGGTGCCTGTCGAGGCAAGCGACGGTGCGGCGTTGGCCCTGGACGAAGAGTGGCTGCGGCAGAAAATGCGCCTCGCGCTCGACATCGAGAGCCGCGACGACATCGATGACTTGGGCGACGGTGCTTGGCGGCTCGGTAATGCCCGCCGCTCTCCGGTCGTGCTGGCCCGAGATCTGACGAGAGTGCTGCATGAGCCGACCTTGCTGGATCGTATTCGGGTAGCGGGAAGCAACATCCGGGTCATCACTCCCAGGCCGCGCACGACGCGTGGATCGCCCTTCGGCTCCAGCGTGGAATGGCTGGCACTGGAGGAACGTTTCACGTTCTATGGCGGCGCAATCACCTTCATCCCCTCGGTGCCGTTTGCAGTGCCAGCAGTGGCCGATCCGGCCGCGCCAGTGAACGGGCCGTTCTCGGCCGACTTCAAGTGGGCAACGCTGCAGGATGTGCAGTCCACACCAATCCGATTCACCCAAGGTCAGGCCAAGGTGTTCGAAGCGCTCTGGTCGTTCAAGGGGGCCGAGGTGGACGGCGAAAGGATCATGCAGCGCGCTGGCCAGAAGAGCGACAAGCCGATTGACCTGTTCAAGATCAAGTCGAAGGACAAGGGCAAGCCGGAGCACGAGGCTCGACTGGCTGCCTACGGGGCACTCGTCGTCACACAGCAACGCGCTGGACTATATGCGATGCCGTGTTCGGCAACTGGAAAGGGGGCGAACGTCATGACATGAATTCAGCACCGAAGCGCCTGGCTCGCGCCGACTTCAAGAGCCTGACTTTTTCATTTTTAGGAGAGATTGAAATGAGCGGAAAGAACCAATGGGTCGTACCCATCAACGGCGGTGATCAGTGGGGTGTGCGGGGAGAAGGCAACGACCGTCTCACCTCCATCCATGACACGCAGCAACAGGCGATTGACCGTGCGCGGGACATCGCCATCAACCAGCAGAGCGAGATGCTCATCCAAGGGCGGAACGGCCAGATCCGTGAGCGCAACAGCTACGATGACGATCCGTTCCCGCCCAAGGGTTGACGTGGAGGCTGGCCTCGCGGGTTTGCCGTTCTGCTTTGCTCGTGCAAACCCGCGAGCCAACCATTCCCGTCGGCGCACGCATAAGTGATTGACGAAAAACGCCGTCCGCGTGTGCCACGGCGAAGAAGTTAGCGCCGATTTCGAGAGAAGAGAGGGCGGAACGGAGGGCAACCGGGGATGTTCCTGCCAGGCCATAGGACCTCGGTCGCACACGCAGAATGTGCGGGAACCCCGCGTGTCATGCGGGAAGCACAAATGAAAACGCCCAACTGAGAACAGTTGGGCGCTGAATTTTGGTGGCCAAGGGCGGAATCGAACCACCGACACAAGGATTTTCAGTCCTCTGCTCTACCGACTGAGCTACTTGGCCTCGAGATAACTGGAATTACTTTTTATAAATATCGCCGGCTACGTGGGCAGCAATACCTTTTTTATTGGCGCGCCCGGCAGGATTCGAACCCACGACCCCTTGGTTCGTAGCCAAGTACTCTATCCAACTGAGCTACGGGCGCATTTTTTACGCGAGAGATCGTTTGTCTCCCTGCTCTTTATTTTGCAACTCTTTACGGCTTCCGGCACACCCGGAAAGCTGTGCATGATGTTACATTCAGGTGTTTTTGTCAAGAATCCGGCGGCTTCCAGCCGCTTTCTCTGCGACAGCAAAATGGCCGTAAACCACCTGGCTACAGTCGCAACCCATTCTGTCTTTTGTAAAACTGCCGGCTGTAACCACTACAGCTGTACCGGTTTCTTTGAAAGTTTGCGCTGCAATGTCCTGCGATGCATATTCAGAGCCTTGGCTGTAACGGAGATGTTGTTATCGTTTTCCATGAGGATACGGTGAATGTATTCCCATTCCAGTCGTTCTACTGATAGAGGGTACGGGCTGATCGGTGTTTCTATATCTCCACTGGTTCGCTCGAATGCGGCCATAATGTCGTCTGCATCTACCGGCTTGGCCAGGTAATGAGTGGCCCCCAGTTTGATAGCTTCAACCGCCGTCGCGATACTGGCGTATCCGGTCAATACAATGATACGGGTACCAGGATCCAGTTCCCTGATTTTCTCGACCAGCAGCAGACCGGATTCATTCCCCAGCTTGAGATCAATGATGGCATATTCCGGTACCAGTAATTCCGCCTGTTCGATCGCCGTTTTGATATTGTGCGTGCAGGTGGTGTCAAACCCGCGCTTTACCATCGCCCTTGCCAGTACACCACAGAAAACCTCATCATCATCAACGATCAGCAGACTGGGACGATCGATGGAATCATTCATAAGCATTCTCCTTTTGTTATGAAGTACTGGTTGTCCCGTGCAAGACCGGCAGGGTAACATGCGTGCATGCTCCGCCTTCCGGCCGGTTGAATAAACGCACGCTTCCGCCGAAACGTTCGATATTGGTGTTGGCAAGAAACAGCCCGATGCCAAACCCCTGCCCCGGCCCTTTACTGGTAAAAAACGGTTCACCTGCATGTTCAACTGCTTCTGCGTCCAATCCCGGCCCGTCATCAAGAATTTCGAGGTGCAGCTGTGTTTCATCCCAGCAACTGGTAATGGTAACCTGCCGGGTTGATGCATCCGCTGCGTTATTCAGCAGATTCAAAACAGACTGGCTCAGTAAACGGGTATTCATGATAATTGGCGCGGGGCGCACACCATTACACTGATAGGTAAACCGGATTGAAGGACGTATCAGCTGCCATTTATCAATGACTTGCTGCAGAAAATTATCAACCGGCTGGCCACTCCCCTCTTCTACCCGGGACTGCCCGGCATCAGCCAGCAAATGGGTCAATGTCTGTTTACACAGGATAATCTGATCCCGCAGGATACGGATATTGTTCTGAAATTCACTATTTCCGGGAGATTCCTGCTGCAGCTCACCGGTGATAATAGCCATGGTCGATAATGGGGTTCCCAGTTCATGCGCTGCTCCGGCTGCGAGCGTACCCAGTGCAATGATCTGCTCATTCTGCAATGCCTGTTCACGCGATTTGGATAATTCCTTGTCACGATCACGGATGGAAGCATTCATTTTGACGACGAACAGGGTGATCAGTAAGGTGCTCAGCACAAATGTCAGCCACATCCCCGAGACATGCAGGTTAAATTCAAACATGTGACGGCTGTGATCGTCGAGGTGATCATGCGGGAGCGGTATGAACTTGAACAGCAGCGAGGTGTAACAGGAAATGGTGATCGCCGCCATGATCCAGGTGTAGTGCCAGGGCAGTACCGTGGCAGCAATCGTGAGTGGCAGCAAATAAAGCGAGATAAACGGGTTGGTTGAACCGCCACTGAAATACAGCAATGCAGTCAGCCCGGCAACATCTATCAGCAGCTGCGCAAAGAATTCCGGATAGGTCACCGGCCAGGAATAACGTAAACGGATCCAGGTCAGTAAATTCAGAACCGCAAGTACGGTAATTGTCAGAATAATTGCCGTCCATGGCAATTCAAGCTCGATGATGCTGTAAACAACCCAGAAAATAATAATCTGGGAAATGATGGCAATAATCCTGAGCAGAAACAGGCGCTGCAGATTTTTACCGGAAGGAGATTGATTCAGGATGCTGAAAATACCCATTAATCCGCTCTTTTATCCTAAAAACCTCAGTTGAACAGGCAGGAGTGTGCCTTCTTCCTGATGCAGGGCAAGGCGCAACAACGCGAAATGGTCGTTCCCTTCCAAGGAGTTGCAACGCAGCCATGCGCACGGAAAAAGGCACACTCCTGCTCGTAGCAAACTCACCAGAGAGGTGAATACGAAAATGGGAATAAAGTTGAAAATTGTCATGATGTTAAGACAACAAACAAGCGATCAACCGGGGTTTTTAGGTTTATTTTATGCTGTGCTGTAATCCCCGGAATCAGTCACAGCAAATCCATCACTACGATACAGGCACATACGCCATCCCATAATCATGTGCGAGCGCAGTCACAGCAGCGCTTCCCGGAAATCAGGCAGGTGATCTGTACAGAATTTTGGATACCGGAACGAAACAGCCTGGCTGCTTATCTGTCACGAAGGCAGCCAGGCGTACATGCAAGTTACTGCTTAATACTACTCAAGACGGGAATACCTTTCTCAGTATTACTCAAATGGCTGAGGGCGCGGGGTATCGTTGTTGGAAGGTGGCAAAACAGGCAGCTTGAAGTCAGGCTGGTTGCCGGTCAGGGTTTTCAGGAAGGCGACGATCCTGGAAATTTCATCCTTATTGAACTCGCGATTCAACTGTATCCTTCCCATTGTTTCCACAGCCTGCTCCAGTGTTGCTGCCCCACCATCATGGAAGTAGGGGTAGGTCAATTCGATATTTCTCAACACTGGTACTTTGAATACGTTGCGGTCTGCTTCATTACCGGTCACGCCCATCCGGCCCGTAGCCGGATTTTTAGTTTCATAAGGCTTATAGACACCGAATTTCTGGTAAGAATTCCCACCGACAGCCGGCCCGTTATGGCACTGGACACAGCCGCTGCTTTTGAACAGATCATAGCCTTCCAGCTCATTCTGATTTAGTGCATTTTTATCCCCATCCAGCCAGCGATCAAATTTTGAGCCTGGTGTAACCAGGGTTTCCTCAAACTGGGCAATTGCGGTTGTAATGCGATCAATCGTTACCTCATCCGAACCAAATGCCTTTTTGAAATGCGCACGATACTGTGGAATGGAAGCAATCACTTTTTCTGCCATTTCATGGGTGAAGGCCATTTCTTTCGGATTGGCAATCGGACCGGCAGCCTGAGCTTTCAGGTCCTTAGCTCTGCCATCCCAGAATTGCGCCAGATTCATACCGGAATTCAGTACGGTTGGTGCATTGATCGGGCCCTGCTGCCATTTATGACCAATCGAGGTTTTGATATTATCGGTACCTCCCATACTCAGGTTATGGCAGGAGTTGCAGGAAATAAACCCTGATTTGGAAAGCCGGGGATCAAAAAACAGCATTTTTCCCAGCTCTGCCACCTCGGCATTTTCCGGAGTTACCGCTTTAATCGGTTGTATCGGTTCATTGGCAGCCATCGCACCGGCAGATGCAAACATTGCTCCCAGACTTAGTGACAGCAGCGAAACAGTCAATGTACGCTTGATCATTGCACTCTCCTTTTAATTTGAATAATTGTAACGGCTAATATGGCGCAGCCGCCTACGCCTGATAAGAAAGCAGAACAACTTGCAGCCGAACAGGAATGGTGCTCAGCTTTGTCCGGAGCCCGATCGTTTTTCTTCCGGTACTTCAACCGGCTCCGATAACTCTTTGTAAGCCTGATCACTACCCAGTCCGGCCTCGTAATCCAGCAATCGGGAAAGCTCTGTCAATGCCTGGCGATAAACCTGCCGTTTAAATTCAACTACAGACTCCAGCTCAACCCAGTACTGGTTCCAGCGCCAGGCATCAAATTCAGGATGGGCGCAGGTTTTGAGTGATACATCACAATCTCTTCCCAACATGCGCAGCAGAAACCAGATCTGTTTCTGCCCCCGGTAATTTTTACGCCAGTCACGACGGGTCCAGCAGGCTGGTACATCGTAACGCAGCCATTCTCTGGTCCTCCCCAGAATTTCCACATGTGCCGATTGCAGCCCTGTTTCCTCAGCCAGCTCCCGGTACATGGCCTGGGTGGGCGTTTCCCCCGATTTGATCCCGCCTTGTGGAAACTGCCATGAATTTTGTCTGGCACGCTTCCCCCAAAAAACCTGGTTCTTTGAATTCAGGAGGATAATACCGACGTTTGCTCTGTATCCATTACGGTCGATCATCCGATTCACCTGTCAATTTAACTTAATCTATATTGAATTGCCGACAATTTTTCCATATTTTGGTAACGATTTACAGCCACAAAAATTTACAGCAATCAAGATCGTCAGGTTTCCTGCCATTCGCCTCTCTGACCTTTCCGCACAGCGGTCAGATCCCGCCAAAGCACGCCGGATAAAGGTGGTTTCAAGGTAAAATTACCTAATCACCTACTATGATAATGGAATCCCATCATGCGCGTTTCTCAATTCTTCCTTTCTACACTCAAAGAAGCCCCGGCTGAAGCGGAGTTAATCAGTCATCGCCTCATGCTGCGCGCCGGGCTGATCAAGCGCCTGGGCAGCGGATTGTATACCTGGATGCCGCTTGGTCTGAGAATTCTACACAAGATCGAACATATCATCCGCGAGGAAATGAACAACAGTGGCGCTTTAGAACTTTTGATGCCAGCCGTTCATCCGGCCGAACTCTGGCAGGAAACAGGCCGATGGGACGTATTTGGTCCGCAGATGCTGAAAATCCAGGATCGCCACAAGCATGATTTTTGCTTTGGTCCGACACATGAAGAAGTGATTGTTGATATTGCACGCCGTGAAATCAAAAGCTACCGGCAGCTGCCCATCAATTTCTACCAGATTCAAACCAAGTTTCGTGATGAAATCCGTCCACGATTTGGCGTGATGCGTGCGCGGGAATTCATCATGAAAGATGCGTATTCCTTTCATGCCAATGTGGATTGTCTGGAGCAGACCTACCGCCTCATGCAGGAGACATACAGCCGGATTTTTACCCGCATCGGGTTGAAATTCCGTGCAGTCGCTGCTGATACCGGGGCAATAGGCGGCAGCGGATCGCATGAATTTCATGTTCTGGCTGATTCCGGTGAAGATGCCATTGCCTTCTGCCCCGATTCTGACTACGCCGCCAATATTGAACTGGCTGAAGCCGTGGCACATGGTATTCCACGCGAAGAACCGGCAGGAATCATGGAAAAGATTGCCACACCTGATCGTAAATCCTGCCAGGATGTGGCTGAATTCCTGGGTATCCCGGTTGAGCAGACGCTTAAAACACTGGCCGTAACTGCTGGTGAAAAATTCTACCTGTTGCTGTTGCGTGGTGATCATCAACTCAATGAGACTAAAGTCAGAAAAATTCCATCCCTCAGCAATTTTGAATTTGCCGAGGAAAGCAGAATCACTGCTGAAATGGGTTGTCCGCCAGGGTACCTCGGGCCTGTGGGTATAAAAGCAGAAATCATCGCTGATCGGGCCGTGCTGGAAATGAGCAATTTTGCCTGTGGTGCAAATGAAGCAGGCTTTCATCTGCACCAGGTCAATTTCGAGCGTGACCTGCCATTGCCGGATCAGGTTTTTGATATCCGCAACGTGGCAGCAGGTGACCCTTCACCTGACGGGAAAGGCATACTTGAAATTTGCCGGGGCATTGAAGTGGGCCATGTTTTTCAGTTACGCACCAAGTATTCAGAAAAAATGAAGGCAACCTGTCTGGATGAATCCGGGCAAACCCGAATTCTGGAAATGGGCTGTTATGGTATTGGTGTTTCACGCATTGTTGCCGCCGCTATTGAGCAAAACTACGATGAGCGAGGCATTCTGTTTCCACAGGCAATCGCTCCGTTTCAGCTGTCAATCATCCCGGTCGGCTACCATAAGAGCGAACAGGTCCGGACTGAAACCGAGAAACTTTATCAGGCCTGTCGTGCAGCGAATATCGAAGTATTACTGGATGATCGCGAAGAAAGGCCGGGTGTAATGTTTGCTGATCAGGAACTGGTCGGGATTCCACATCGTATTGTAATTGGCGAACGGAATCTGCGAGACGGAGTGGTGGAATACCAGGGGCGTATGGATAAAACGCCCCGTATGCTCTCATTACAGGAAATTATTCCCGTCATCAAGGAAATATGTGGCGACTGATATATTCATTATTATTTTTAATCATTCCAGGCACAGTTACAGCTGGCGCACAGGTTTATGAGCCACTATCGGCCAGCACCCGCACTGTGCTGCAACGTTCTGTCAGCGACCGGGCCGTACCCATGCTTGTCACCCTTCCGGGACCTGAAGCCAGAGACTGGCTGGACAGTATGGCAGAACGTCTGGAAAAACGGATCCCGAATATGGAAGAGCGCAGGGCGTTCCTGATTACTGTTCACTACGAAGCCACCCGCGCCGGGCTTGACCCTGAACTGGTACTGAGCATCATTCAGGTGGAAAGCAACTTTAGAAAATATGCTGTTTCTTCTGCGGGCGCGCGCGGGTTTATGCAGGTGATGCCGTTCTGGGTGGATATGATCGGCAATCCGGAACACAATCTGTTTCATCTGCGTGTCAATTTGCGTTATGGCTGTACGATTCTGCGCCACTACCTTGATCTGGAGCAAGGTGATTATTTCAGAGCACTGGGCAGATACAACGGCAGCCTGGGGAAAGCCGAGTATCCCAACCTGATATTCAATGCCTGGCGACGCAACTGGGTTTACCAGGTTGCTGCAAAGTAACTGTAAGATTTACGGGTGATACTGACTGGTAATCCAGGCTGATAACACTGACTGATATTATTTCAGCGGGCCTTTCCAATAAAATTCTCAATTTCGGTACGCGTAATCAGACCGATTTTTCTGGCAGCCGGCCTACCTTGAGGGTCATATAGGTACGTACTTGGCAGCAGTGAGATCTCATCGCCGAGCTGAGCAACCGAGGCTCTGTCACCCAGTACAACCGGATAAGGAATTGTCATCTTATCCACAAACTTCAGAACATCCCGTGCATCATCGTATTCCATGGCAATACCGATGATAACAATATCGTTTCTTTCCCTGGACAGTTCAGACAGGTCCGGAATTTCCCTCAAACAGGGCGGGCACCATGTCGCCCAGAAATTGATCAGTACCCACTTTCCTTTATAGCCGGATAAAGTGTGAGTTTTACCTGTGCTATCTTCGAAACTGAAATCGTAGGCTTCAGCCCCCTGAGCAAACAGGCATAAAACAGCAAATACCAGAGAAAAAACAACACACTTCTGCTGAATTATGCCAATGATTGTGCGGGTACCTCTAACAGCGGGTTCTGCAGATAAATCATGGTGTTGTGTTGCATGATATTCACTGCTGCATTTATCTGCCACACTCTGCACGGCCGGATTCTTAAAAGTACCCATTTATTCTTAAACCTGTGGATGCGTCCGTTCCAGGCTGGAGTGCAGTTTATTGCAGGCACTCAGATAAGCCTTGGCCGAAGCTGTAATGATATCCGTATCGGCCCCATGCCCATTGACGATACGCCCGGCTTTCTGCAGGCGGACTGTCACTTCACCCTGGGCATCTGTCCCGCTGGTGATATTGTTAACAGAGTACAGCTGCAGTTCTGCCCTGCTGTCCAATATTTTCTCGATAGCACGAAATGCTGCATCCACCGGGCCACTCCCCTCTGATTCAGCCTGCTGTTCGCTGTTGCCTATAGCAATCACCACCCGGGCAAATGGCATTTCTCCTGTTTCGCTGCGTGCAGCCAGTGATAACAGGCGATAATATTCCTCGGGAACCTGAGCCTCATCTGAAACAAGCGCATGCAGATCTTCATCAAAGATCTCGTGCTTTTTATCCGCGAGATCCTTGAAGCGCATAAACATGGCATTCAGTTTCTCTTCTGATTCCAATTCGATTCCCAGATCTTTCAAGCGACTGCGAAACGCATTCCGGCCGGAATGTTTACCCAGCAGCAGCTTATTTGCCCCCCAGCCCACATCTTCAGCACGCATAATTTCATAGGTTTCACGATGCTTAAGTACGCCATCCTGATGAATACCTGATTCATGTGCAAACGCATTGGCACCGACAATCGCCTTGTTAGGCTGTACCGGAAACCCGGTAATCCCCGACACCAGCTTGCTGGAGGGTACGATCTGCGTGGTATCAATACGTGTATCACACGGGAAATAATCCTGCCGGGTACGTACTGCCATTACAATTTCTTCCAGTGCAGCATTACCGGCGCGTTCGCCCAAACCATTAATCGTACATTCCACCTGACGCGCACCATTCATAACGGCAGACAGTGAGTTGGCCACTGCCAGACCAAGATCATTATGACAATGAACTGAGAAAACGGCTTTGTCAGAGTTGGGAATACGTTCACGCAGTGTGCGGATCAGCGCACCAAACTGGTCCGGCATGGTGTATCCCACTGTATCCGGAATATTCAGCGTCCGCGCACCTGCATCGATCACAGCTTCCAGTACCTGGCAAAGAAAATCAATCTCTGACCGGCCGGCATCTTCAGGAGAAAATTCAACGTTATCTGTATATTGCTGCGCCCACTTCACTGCCTTTACCGCCTGCTCAATCACCTGCTCAGGTGACATGCGCAACTTATTTTTCATATGAATCGGGGAAGTGGCGATAAAGGTATGGATACGCACATTCTGATTCACCTGCAAAGCCTCGCCGGCACGATTGATATCGGCCTCGATGGCACGGGCAAGTCCACATACCGTGCTGTTGCTCACCACCTCTGCCACTGCCCTGACTGCTTCAAAATCTCCCTTTGATGCCGCCGGGAAACCAGCCTCGATCACATCCACTCCCATGCGCTCCAGCTGCCTGGCAATACGCACTTTTTCCTCCATAGTCATGGAGGCACCAGGGCTTTGCTCCCCGTCACGCAACGTTGTATCAAAAATAACCAGACGCTCTTTCATTGTTCCACTCCACTATTATTTTGACTGAATCAGGACGGTCGGCTGTTATGTCAGCCTTTATACTTCAAGACAGATTGAGAAATAATTGAAATATTAGCGCGCAAGGCGCAGCAGTCGAACAGTCAAAAACAACAGGGCTGCCGAGTAGAAAGAATGGAAGGAGAAGACAGTTTCAGTAAATTGCATCATGCCGGCAAATATAAAGTGTTTACCTTCATTGCGCAACCGGCAGATATTCAAGATTCTTTACGGATTTCACTGCGTTTTCTATTCTTGTAGAACCGCCAGATTTTCATACCGTACCCGGATAAGGCATAGGATAAAAAAATTCCGAACAATACCAGCGGGGGGTGGCTTGGAATCAGTACAAAAATAAACAAAAGCAGTAACACAACCACAAAAAAAGAAGCTTTCTTTTGCAGGTTGATTTCCTTGCCGCTGTAATACGGAATATTGGTTACCATAGTCAATCCGGCAAATAACGTCATTAACCAGGCCAGCCAGGCTATATTGGCAGCGGCCACCTGAAAATCCAGCGCTACCCAGATCACCCCGGCAATCAAAGCAGCCGCAGCCGGGCTGGGTAACCCCTGAAAAAATCGCTTATCAATCACTTCAACAGTGACATTGAAACGAGCCAGTCGCAATGCAGCACAAGCACAATAAATGAATGCGGCAATCCAGCCCAGTTTTCCCAGATCTTTCAGCGCCCATTCATATACGATCAGCGCGGGCGCTGTCCCGAATGAAACCATATCGGACAAACTGTCGTACTCTGCACCAAATTCACTTTGCGTATGTGTCAGACGGGCTACCCGGCCATCCAGGCCATCAAATACCATAGCCACAAAAACAGCAATAGTGGAATGCTCGTAATGGCCGTTCATAGCCTGCACAATCGCATAAAAACCGGAGAACAACGCTGCGGTGGTAAAAAGATTGGGTAGCAGATATATCCCCCGTCTTTTCCATCGCAGCTTTACAACCGATATTCGTTCTGAATCAGATTCCCGCATAAATGAAAATGGATTCCAGTCTAAAAATGTCAGTGAAATTCCGCCAGTACTGTTTCGGTAGCACGAACCTTATCTCCAATTCTGACATTAACCTTTGTTCCCAGCGGAAGATAGACATCCACCCGTGAACCAAAACGAATGAAGCCGAAACGCTGCCCACGGGCAAGGTGCTCTCCGGACCGGGCATGACAGACAATCCGTTTTGCAACCAGGCCTGCTATTTGCACACAAATCACATCCTGTCCGCCATCAGCCCTGATCCACAAGGCATTTCGTTCATTCTCCAGCGAAGCTTTGGGCAGGCTTGCATTAAGAAAACTCCCGGGAAAGTACCATTTATTACGTATTTCACCATCCACCGGGCTTCGGTTTGAGTGTACGTTAAAGATATTCATGAAAACACTGATTTTCAGTGCTTCACGTGAAAGAAACGGGTCCCGGACCTGATCTACGGCAACAATTCGCCCATCAGCCGGAGCAAGTACAGCCCCGGCAAGATCGGGAATCACCCGTGAAGGATCACGAAAAAACTGCAGAATAAACAGTGCAATCAACCAGAATGGCAGTGCCCATTGCCAGTCTGCCAGATACTGCACCAGTAATGCCGTAACAAACGCGCCAGTAATAAAGGGCCAACCTTCACGCGCAATAACCGGATGCGGATAGTAGGAAGTCGACATACGCTCAGTTCTTCGCCTGATCGACCAGCTTGTTCTTTTTGATCCATGGCATCATGTCACGTAACTTGGCGCCCACTGTTTCAATCGGGTGCTCTGAGGCAATACGGCGGCTTGATTTGAGTACGGGCGCACCTGCGCGATTTTCCAGAATAAACTCACGCGCATACTCGCCTGTCTGAATTTCACGCAAGATTTTACGCATTTCATTACGGGTAGCATCCGTGATAATGCGAGGCCCTCTGGATACGTCACCATATTCCGCATTGTTGGATACGGAATAACGCATATTGGCAATACCACCTTCATAAATCAGATCCACAATCAGCTTGACCTCGTGCAGGCACTCAAAATAAGCCATTTCCGGAGCGTAGCCGGCTTCAACCAATGTTTCAAAACCAGCCTGGATCAGTGATGTTAAACCGCCACATAATACAACCTGCTCTCCAAACAGATCTGTTTCTGTCTCTTCCTTGAAAGTAGTTTCAATTACACCTCCGCGCGTGCCGCCATTTGCAGCTGCATAGGACAGTGCCAGGTCACGCGCTTTACCGGACTTATCCTGATGAACGGCAATCAGAGAGGGAACACCGCCACCCTGGGTATACGTAGAACGTACCAAATGACCTGGTCCCTTGGGAGCAATCATAATTACATCCAGATCTTCGCGCGGAATAACCTGGCCATAATGAATGTTAAAACCATGTGCAAAGGCCAGTGTGGCATTTTTTTTCAGAGCAGGCTCAATTTCCGTCTGGTAAACCGACGCTATTTGTTCATCAGGCAGCAGCAGCATAACGATGTCGGCATCTTTGACAGCAGTACTCACTTCCTTTACGGTCAGGCCGGCTTTTTTCGCTTTATCCCAGGAAGCACCATCCTTGCGCAGGCCGATGGTAACCTTGACTCCCGAATCATTCAGGTTGTTAGCGTGTGCATGTCCTTGCGAACCATAGCCAATAATGGCAACTTTCTTCTTTTTGATGAGGGACAGGTCCGCATCCTTATCGTAATAAACTTTCATTATTTTCCTTCCAGAGTATTGAATGCAGCCACATCTGGCGATGTGGCCCATCGATGAAATCAGAATCCGCCGTCAGATTCCGGTAAAAATTTACAACTTTAAAATCCGCTCTCCGCGGCTGAGACCCGAAACCCCCGTTCTGGCTATTTCCAGAATCAGGTTATGATCTATTGCCTGCAAAAATCCATCCAGTTTTGACCGGGTTCCGGTAAGCTCGATAGTGTAGATTTTATCGGTAACATCAATGATATTGCCTCGAAATATATCAGTAAGCCGCTTCAATTCTTCGCGATCTTCACCCACTGCTCTTACCTTTACCAGCATAAGCTCACGTTCAACGTAACCCTCATCAACCAAATCAACCAGTTTGACAACTTCAATCAGCTTGTTGAGCTGTTTGGTAATCTGTTCAACGATTTCATCCGGCCCGTTAGTAACCAGCGTCATACGGGATAGTGTCGGATCTTCTGTCGGAGCAACGGACAGGGACTCAATATTGTAACCACGAGCAGAAAACAGGCCCGCCACTCGCGACAAAGCACCTGCCTCGTTTTCCATTAACAAAGAAATTATGTGTCGCATACCGTTATACCAGGATCATCTCGGATAAACCCTTACCACCAGGCACCATTGGAAAAACATTTTCGGTTTGGTCCGTAATGAAATCCATAAATACCAGCTGTTTATCCAGTTTAAAAGCTTCTCTTAAAGCGCCATCAATATCTTCCGGCTTATCAATCCGCATCCCGACATGTCCATAGCTTTCGGCCAGTTTGACAAAATCAGGCAGCGCATCCATGTAGGATTCAGCGTAACGGTTGCCATGAAAAAATTCCTGCCATTGCCGTACCATCCCCATGTAGCGGTTATTCAAATTAATAATCTTGATGGGCAAATGATACTGCCTGCAGGTGGACAGCTCCTGGATACACATCTGGATACTCGCTTCTCCGGTAATGCAGGCAACCGTGCTGCCTGGATTGGCTATCTGCACCCCCATGGCAGATGGCAGACCAAACCCCATCGTACCCAGGCCACCAGAATTGATCCAGCGGCGCGGCTTATCAAATTTATAAAACTGTGCCGCCCACATTTGGTGCTGACCGACATCGGATGTGATAAATGCATCCCCGCCAGTTATTTCATATAGTTTCTCCACTACCAGCTGCGGTTTGATAACGCTGGCTGCACGATCGTATCTCAGACAATCCCGCGCTCGCCATAACTCAATCTGTTCCCACCATTTACACATGGCATGCGCATCAGCTGCTTCTCTTCCAGCCTTCAACTGAGCAATCAGTTCCTTTAATACGGCAGACACACTGCCAACAATCGGCACATCCACTTTGACACGTTTGGAAATCGACGATGGATCTATATCAATATGGATAATCTTCCGTTCTTCGCTGTAAAAATGTTTAGGGTTGCCAATGACACGATCATCAAAACGGGCACCCACTGCGATCAGCACATCGCAGTACTGCATCGCCATATTAGCTTCATAGGTGCCATGCATACCTAACATACCGACAAACTGCCGATCTGTTGCCGGATAGCCTCCCAGCCCCATAAGCGTACTGGTACAGGGAAAATCCAGCATCCGCACAAACTCTGTCAATTCCGGCGCAGCATTATCCAGAATCACCCCGCCACCAGAATAAACCATGGGCCGCTTGGCTTCCAGGATCATCTGGGCAGCTTTCTTGATCTGCTGAAAATCGCCGCTGGTTACTGGCGAATAGGAACGCAAAGAAACACTGTTAGGGTAGTGAAATTCCGTTTTTTGCTGAGTCACATCTTTAGGAATATCCACCAGCACAGGCCCCGGGCGACCAGTTGATGCAATATAAAAAGCCTTTTTGATGGTTGTCGCCAGCTCCGATATATCTTTTACCAGAAAATTATGTTTAACGCAGGGGCGTGTAATTCCTACTGTATCCACTTCCTGGAAAGCATCCTGTCCGATGGCAGCAGTAGGTACCTGCCCGCTGATGATTACCATGGGAATTGAATCCATGTAGGCGGTAGCAATGCCTGTTATCGCATTGGTTACCCCCGGGCCGGATGTTACCAGTGCCACGCCAACTTTATTGCTGGAGCGCGCGTAACCATCTGCCGCATGGAGAGCAGCCTGTTCATGACGAACCAGAATATGCTTGACTTTATCCTGTTTGAACAATTCGTCGTACAGAAACAATACGGCACCACCGGGATAACCAAAGATGTGGGTTACGCCTTCTTCCTGCAGACAGCGTATCGTAATTTCAGCACCTGTCAGTTCAGTACTCATGCCAGGGAATCCTCAGATGCAAAATAATCTTTCTTCATCTTGTCGTTAGAATCAGTATTTGCCTTGTATTGATTGTCAATTACAAAGCCGGAAAATAGAAAACACCCCGCACCCGGAACTTCCAGCTTCCTGAAAGAAAAAATGAGCAGCCATCATTCGATTAACCGAAGAGGGAACCCATCTTATATCTTCTTTATCAGCCGCGAAAAATACAGGGCACGAGCTGGCCAACACCCGCTATATGTTACTAGGATTACAGATTTACTTCCCGTAAATATCTCAGCACACCCAGAGTGGTTCTGACCAGGCCCGGTATACGGGGACTACCCGTTCGTTCCTCCAACCGTCAAACCATCAATCCGCAAAGTCGGCTGCCCAACCCCTACCGGTACACTCTGCCCTTCCTTGCCACAGGTACCGACACCGGGATCCAGCGCCAGATCGTTACCAATCATGGAAACACGAGTCAGTACGTCCGGCCCGTTACCAATCAGGGTAGCCCCTTTTACCGGATAGGTGATTTTACCATTTTCAATCATATAGGCTTCCGCAGCAGAGAATACGAATTTGCCACTGGTGATATCAACCTGCCCGCCACCAAAATTGACCGCGTACAAACCCTGTTTGACGGAAGCGATGATTTCCTCCGGATCTCTGTCACCATTTAACATACAGGTATTGGTCATGCGCGGCATGGGGATATGTGCAAATGATTCACGCCTGCCGTTACCGGTAACCGGCTGGTTCATCAGCCTGGCATTCAGACTGTCCTGCAGATAGCCTCTGAGTATGCCATCCTCAATCAGCATAGTGCATTGCGTCGGGTTACCTTCATCATCCATATTCAGTGATCCGCGGCGATCACGTATCGTACCGTCGTCAACCACTGTCACGCCTGGCGCCGCCACCCGTTCACCGATCCGGCCGGAAAAAGCCGAGCTTCCTTTCCGGTTGAAATCGGCTTCAAGGCCATGCCCAATTGCCTCGTGCAGCAAAATACCCGGCCAGCCACTACCCAGCACAACTGTCATACTTCCCGCAGGTGCCGGTTTTGCAGCCAGATTCGCCAGTGCCTGGCGAACTGCTTTCTGAGCATAATCCTGCAATACAGCATCAGTGAAATAGGCGTAACCGAAACGCCCGCCCCCGCCAGAGACTCCCTGCTCCCGCAGGCCATTTTCTTCAACAATCACTTGGAGCGATACCCGTACCAGTGGCCGTACATCGGAGGCAAGCAGCCCGTCACTGCGCACCACCATCACAACCTCGTACTCCCCTGACAGCGAAGCCATAACCTGAATAACCCGTTTATCCAGTGCACGTGCAAACCCCTCCAGCCGTTCGAGCATGCTGATCTTGTCAGCATCCCCGCAAAGTGCAACGGGATCCAGAGAGGGATAATATAAAGCCTGTCTGGCAGTATTTCCCGATAACTTCGTGATATGTGCCTGTGCTCCACCGCCTTGAGCAGCAATCGCACGCGTTGCACGGGCAGCAGAAATCAGCGCCTGATTACTGATATCGTCCGAGTAGGCAAAAGCGGTTTTTTCACCACTGACTGCACGCACCCCAACTCCCTGATCGATATTAAAGCTGCCTGATTTAACGATACCTTCTTCCAGCACCCAGCCCTCCGACCGGCTGTACTGAAAATAAATATCCGCATAATCAATCTGATGAGAGTGAATATGCCCGAACACATCCTGCAGCCTGTCCGTGTTCAGCTCATAAGGGGCCAGTAAATACTGATCGGCAATCGCAAATGAATCCATCATTCCGGAGATACACTTAATAAAAAATCAATAAACAGGCCGCTGCTGAGTTGAACAACAGCGGCCTGTCTGCAGAAAAATCAAAATAGCATCAAAATTAGATGCAGGGTTCACTTAACAGGCGAGCAGGCAACGATGTTCCAGAGCCGGCAAACTCGCCCGTACACTTAGCTGATAACTGCGGTCAATTTCAGCAACGACCACACCGGATCCGCGTGGCAGACGATCGATAACAACACCCCACGGGTCAACAATCATACTGTCGCCATTGGTCTCCCGTCCGTTCACATGAAACCCTCCCTGTGCAGGCGCAACCAGATAAGCCTGATTCTCAATAGCACGCGCCCGAATCAGCGTCTCCCAATGTGCTTTACCGGTAATCGCAGTGAATGCAGCGGGTGCCAGAATGATATCAACTTTACCCATCATACGGTAAAGCTCCGGGAAACGCAGATCGTAACAGATCGAAAGTCCCATCCGCCCGAAAGGCGAATCAAGTGCAACCACCCGGTTACCTGCATCGATGGTCTTTTCTTCCGCAAAATTCTCGTTACCCATCGATAACCCAAACAGGTGGATCTTATCGTAGCGTGCCACCTGCTGGCCGTGCTCATCGTAAACCAGGCAGCTGTTATAAACCTTGTTTGATACCGGCGAAACCAGCGGTACTGATCCGCCCACCAGCCAGATACCGAATCGCCTGGCTGTTTCACTCAAGAAATTCTGAACTTCCCCTTCACCGGGATTTTCACGTACCGCCAGCTTGTCCGTATCCTTCATTCCCATAATACAGAAATATTCCGGCAGCACCACCAGCCTGGCCTGCCTGGCAGCCGCCTCCTCAATCAGACGAAAAGCCTCTTCAAGATTGGCTGAAACACTCGGACCAGAAGCCATCTGAACAGCTGCCACCTTTATTTTGGCATGCTCACCTGCCCCGGAACGGGTTGCCTGATCAGTACGAACCTCAGCTGACATGATTTTTACCCTCCCCGTATCTATTGTCCGCCAACAAAAATACTGCTCTTAATCCTATCTTCAAACCGCTCATATTGGGCTTCCTCTTCCCCAGGTTATATTCCAAAGTGGAGAAACTGCACTTCACCACCATTATTTTGTATTCTGACCCGATTCCAGAACGGATTCAGGATCCTCTGAAAAACGCTAGTGAGGCAGGCCTTGCGGCCGCCCGGCCCCGCCACTCTCCTCATTCAGCCTGGCGACTACCGGATCACTCCAGCTCCCGGTGATCTCATATTCATTGAGCAACACCCGGTCAAAAGGATCCCGCAAGGTTCTGCTGGCAATCATGGCGGCAATTCCGGCAATCGGTGTTGCCAATCCCAACGAAGGAAACACTTTCAGATTCAAGGCCTGTGTTTCATTCACCAGATCCAGTTTCCCGCTTAAAGCAAGCTCTGCCGCACTCCCTGATATGTACAGATTATCAACCGAAGCAATACCATTCCGGATGTTGATAAGGCCACTCAACTCATCAAATCCAAAACCCTTACCGAATACATCATAAAAATCCAGCATCAGTCTGCGAGGCAGGGATTTCAGATCAAAAATCCCCAGTAATCTGGCAATGCCGGGTTTCAATTCTGTAAACTGCCCGTGCTGCGCATCCAGCTGCAGGCTGCCGGACAATGTCGGAAGATCAGGTGATGATGGTTTCCCCGCCCAATTCAGATCACCTTCCAGCACCCCTTCGCCGCGAGCAATACGCCCCGGATAACCGTGACGCTTAAGTAACTTTCCAATATTGCCGGATTGCAGCCGGATATGACTGTACATCCGATAAGGTGGTACATGATTTTCCCACAACCCATTTGCCAGCAACCTGCTGTCCGGATGCCGGATATCCAGATTTTCCACCAGCCAGCCATCCTTTCTTTGTACAGCGCTGAGTTTGAGCTGGCCCAGCCGCCCCTCTTTTGCAAACAGTTCATCAGCTTCAATATCCAGAGCCGGCCAATCCCCGGGAGATTCCTGCGTTTGTGATATAAAAGTATTTATCGGAGCATTTTCGGGAATTTTTAACCGGTTTAAACGTGCCACAACTTTCTGCGGTTCTGCCGTGTGCCAGATTATTTTGCCATCGGCTTCCTGACCGGAAACATGTACCCGCCAGGTTTCACCCGCCCTTTCACCTGACAGTGCAACATCATTAAAAATACTGGACAGAAACTCAGCCTGGTCAATTTTCAGGTCAAATTGCAGCGATCTCGTCAAAATATTATCCAGTCCACGAGCATCATGATCGAGCGAAACATCCATCCCGGCATGCCATTTGAACAATGTCCGCAACTGATCCCACTGCAGGCGAGGAATGGAGCCTTCGATCCGGGTTATCTTATCCTGCGGCAATGTACCATGCCCGCCAAAGCGGATAATTCCGCGTACAGGATGATAAAAATGTGTCTTCTCGTGAATACGCTGAAACTCCGCCGTCAGGGAATCGCCATAATGAAAGCGCAAAAAATCATCGTGCGGCGAGGTAAAAATCTTCTCCAGCCGCATGGGAACTGCCCGGGCTGCCGGTTTGGAAAACGGTGCCGGAAACGTCAACTCCACACCCTCCAGTGAAGATTCGATCACGATGCCAACCTTATTCCGCTCAACATCAACCGCAACCTGCCAGTCCGAAGCGCCATGTGCAAACTGCGTCCACAGTTGCGACAACTGAATTGATTTAACCGGCGAATCTTCTGACCGGAAACGCTCAAAATCTGCCCGACCCCTGGCAGAAATTCGTATCCCTCCCTCGGGTAATGGCGAGGAAAAAATATCAACCGGACCTCCCAGCAGCCGGGCATGCATATCTTCCAGCACGACACCTGATTCGCTGAAAATCAGCGAGCCATTGACCTTGTCAAAATCAGGCACATAACGATCAAAGTCAATCCGGTTATCTTTAAACTGGTAGCGCCCCTGCAGCCTGGTAACAGAAAATTTTTCCCGGGCTGCTGACAACACCACATCTGCCTGCAACTGCCCTTTTCCGGAAAACCCGGTTCGCTTCAGCAGTTCATTCACATGCTGATCGACGGCCATCCTGCTTAACAGGGCAGCCATCTCCGCGCTTTCTCCTTCCGCCACACCCCGTATTCTGATTTCCGGGCGATCAGCATGCCAGTCATCCGTCTGCAGGGTAAATTTCTGCAAACCAATACCAGCGACACTGGCAGCAGAAAATGACAAATTAACCTCCCCTTCCTGTTTTGAAACCCGTCCGGTTACCCCGGATATTTCCGGCCAGTCACCCGGTATTCTGATCTCGGCATTATGGATGGCAGCCTCTGCATTTATAGAGAAATCATGATTTTTGCCGGTAAATTCACCATGCAGCGGTCCCCTGATATGAAATTTCGCATCACTTACCTGACCTGATACAGCCGCTCCGCTCAGCCTGCTTTTCCAGGCATTACCGGCCACCCAGGTGATATTTCTCTCCAGCAGCTGCAGATCGCCTTGTGACACACTTCCCGCCAGATCAACCTGTGCGGGCACATCCTTGCCAAAGATATAACTCCCCTGCAAAGAACCACTGCCGGCGTCATTTTTGAAAGCAATATTACTAAACTTGATTCGGGTCGCCTCATGATCAGCGGCAGTTTTCCAGTCCAGCCGCCCGGTTAGCGTATCAAAACGGAGTTTTTCTTCCTGTTGTCGAGGTTTGCTGATTGCTGCATTCTTTGAAGACAGGAACAGTGATCCTCCTGTTTCGCTTGCATCAATTACCCCGCTGAGCCCACTGAATGCAGGGTAGTCATCCAATGACCGTACCGCAATATCACTGAAACCGGCATTGATCCGGAAAGGTGATTTTTGTGTCCAGTCACCTTGCCACTTGAGGTTGACGTGCTTCACCGTTCCGCGTGCAGACAACCCTGACAACAGCTTATGCAAGCCGTCTTTTACCGGCAAACTGGCCGCCAGCCGGGTCAGCACGCTCATATCCAACCCTTCCGCCTGCAGACTGTATTCAGACAGGGTCGGATCTTTACGGTCCAGTACGTGTAAAGAAATATTTGTCAGCGCAGTCAGCGGCAAGCCGTTAAAACCGATTTTCAAATCCCGGGAAAACCACTGCTGATCTATTCCCTTTACCTTCCCTTTCACCACCTCCTTTACCTCATCGCCCCTCTGCCATCCTCCCCGGCCGGACAGCCAGCTGAGCTCCATCGCCGGCAAATGCCGGGCAAACTGAATAGTTGCATTTTGCAAACTGATATCCGACACCCACCTTGTAAAGCTGCCAGCATGAATATCTGTCCAGGCCCGCATGCTGCCTTTACCTTTTTTCAGAGACAGCTCTGCCGGCAATATCATCCATTTTTGCCAGCTTTCCAGGTCAAAATCCCGTAACTCAACAAACAGTCGTCCCTGCCAGCCTGATAACGCACGGATAGCATCAGTAACAAAATCACCCCGTATCTCTGCCCGTGAAAACAAAGGACTGGATGATCCGGCCTGTAACCCGAACTGATGGCGCTTTCCCCAGCGTGTATTCTGCAAATACAGGCTGACCGACTCAAAATAATGCACCGGCCGCTGGTGCAACTCATCCTGCCAGTAAACAGTGGCCTGTTTGACGATCAAACGCCGCTGACGCAGCAGCCAGTCTAAAAACCCGCTCTCCTGCCGGTTTTCACTCAGGGCGACCCCCGCAATATGCCAGATCCCTTCCGTATCCCGGCGCGTTACCAGCGCAGGCCGATCAATTACAATTTCATGAAAATTGAGCTCACCGCGCAGCAGTGACCGCCACGAAACTGTGCCCTCTATTTCCGGGAATACCAGTACCGGATTACCCAGCCGATCTGACACACTCACTCCCTGCATCGACAGATGCGGGCGCAGTCCATCCCAGTCAGCCTTAATCGCATCAATCTGTACCGGCTGCCCGGCAACATCAGTAACAGCGGCAGCAATATCAGAACGATACCTTCCAATATCAGGCAAAATCCAGTAACGCATTGCAAGCAACAGCAGGCCGGCCAGCATTAACCCCAGCAGCAGCCCTCTGCCTGCCCGGCTCAACCCAATGGCACAAAGACGCAAAAAAGAATGCGGCATAACTTCAAAATAACCTGGCCAATACAAATCCACCCATGACAAATCTGCTCATGACAAACCTGCCCGCGAAACTGCCGCCAGGTATAGTCCATACACCACCTGGAATTCTGCTTTCGTATACGAAAAGACAGCTTCCGCATCTTCCGGCAGGATATGATTACCGCAATAACTGCTCACCATGGTAATAATGTAACCGATTCCTATTTTATTCAGCCCCTTGCATCACACGGTAACGTAACCGGGTACAACGCCATTTATCCTGCATGCCCACATCCATCCACACACACCAGGCCACTTCCATTGTCAACAGTATCCTGCCTTACAGCCGGTACCTGAAACGCACACTGGAAAGCGAGCCCGATCTCCGGCAAAGCCTGCTGGATCAATTACAAAATCCTTTTTCATGGGAGGAGATGTCAGATTTTCTGCAATCGCCCCCTGTTCCGCTTCTGGAGGAAGCGGATCTGCACCGGATACTGCGCCAGCTGCGTAAATGCGTCATCCTCCGGCTGGCTGCACGTGATCTGGCCGGACTGGCTGATCTGAACGAGGTCATGACAACCATGACTGCACTGGCAGATGTAACGATCCGCTTCTCACTGGAATTTCTCCATATGGCAATGACGCAACCCGACCATTTTGGTAAACCGGCAGGAGAAAAAACCGGCACAGAGCAGCAGCTGCTGATCGTGGCAATGGGAAAGCTGGGAGGAGGCGAACTCAATGTATCCTCTGATGTGGATCTGATTTTTATTTATCCCGAAGATGGTGAAACAGATGGCAGAAAATCCATCAGCAATCATGAATTTTTTGTCAGGCTGGGGCGGAAGCTGATTGCAAGCCTGAATGATTATACCGTGGACGGCTATGTATTTCGTGTCGATATGCGGCTGCGCCCGCACGGTGAAAACAGCCCGCTTGCCATCAGCCTGCCCATGCTTGAAGACTATTTCATTACCCAGGGGCGCGAATGGGAGCGGCATGCCTGGATCAAAAGCCGCGTTATTACCGGTTCATCGGTGGCCGAAGCAGCGCTGATGGAGCTGATCGTGCGCCCTTTTGTATTCCGCAAATACCTGGATTTTGAAGCCTATGAAGCCATGCGCAGTCTGCATGCGCAGTTACGGAAGGAAGTCGATCGGCGCGAGCTGCACGACAATATCAAACTTGGCCCTGGCGGTATTCGTGAAATTGAATTCATTACTCAGGTATTCCAGCTGATCCGGGGCGGACGTGATGCCGATTTATGCATACGCCCCACGCTTGGTGTGCTGTGGCGGCTGCGGCAGAAACAGCCACTTCCCGAGCAGACCGTCGCAGAACTGACCGATGCCTACTGCTTTCTGCGTAAACTTGAACACCGCCTGCAGTATCTCGACGATCAGCAAACCCAGAATTTGCCGCAACAGCCTGATGACCAGGTACTGATTGCAAAAAGCATGGGGTTTAATGATTATGCGGATTTCCTTGATCATCTCGATCTGCACCGCCAGAATGTCACCCGTCATTTCGAGCAGATTTTTGCTGCTCGCCGCAAGGTTGTCCAGCACGACATATTTACCCGGGTCAACCCGGAACAGCCTGAAGATAACGAAACAACCGAAGCCTTCAGCAGAGAGCTGCAAACACTTGGTTACATCAACCCCGATAAAATTACCGCACGTATCCGGCAGTTTTACAACAGCACTTTTTTCCGGCAGCTCTCCCAGCCCAACCAGGAACGTATATTTGAGCTGATACCCGCACTGATGGAGGTAATTACCCGCTTTTCTTCCGTAGAAATCACGCTGGAACGCATGTTGCAGTTACTTGAAAAAATCGGCAGATATTCAGCCTACCTCGCCCTGCTGCAGGAACACCCGCAAACACTGCCGCGCGTGGCAAAACTGGTCAGCGCCAGCCAGTGGGCAAGCGATTATCTTGGCCGGCACCCGATTCTCATGGACGAATTACTCGCGCCATCCGGGCTGCACACCCTGCCGGACTGGCCGGCACTCAAAACAGAACTCGTTCATCAGCTGCATCATGTCAACATCCCCAAAGCACAGATGGTGGAATGGCAAATGGATGTATTGCGCCATTTTCAGCATGCACAGACATTTCGCCTGCTCGCCATTGACCTGGAGGGGGATCTGCTGCTGGAAAAACTCAGCGATCATTTAACCGAGCTGGCTGATCTCATCCTCGACAATGTGCTGCAACTCGCCTGGCAGGGCCTGAAAAAGAAGCACCTGGAGTCCCCGGTTTTTGCCATTATCGGCTACGGCAAACTGGGAGGGAAAGAACTGGGCTATGTCTCCGATCTCGATATTGTATTTCTCTACCAGGATAACCACCCCGATGCCGCAGAAATCTATACCAAGCTGGCGCAAAGCATCAATCTGTGGCTGACCAGCCAGACATCCGCCGGCATATTGTATGAAACCGATCTGCGATTACGTCCGAATGGCACCAGCGGATTACTGGTGAACGCTATCGAAGCATTTAGCCAGTATCAGCATGAGCAGGCCTGGGTGTGGGAACATCAGGCACTGACGCGGGCGCGTTTTGTCGTTGGCGATCATAATGTGGGCGAAATGTTTGAACGGATGCGTAAAAACATACTTTGCCAGCCACGTGATCCGGCAAAACTAAAACAGGAAATTCTGGTGATGCGCAGAAAAATGCTGGAAGCACACCCGAACCCCACACCGCTATTCGATATCAAGCACGACCACGGCGGCATCATTGATGTGGAATTCATCGTGCAATATCTGGTGCTGGGTTATGCCCACCGCTATCCGCAGCTGACCGGCAATATCGGCAATATCGCCCTGCTCAAACTTGCAGGTGAGCTGGGACTGACATCCGCCGACAAAGCCAGCGCAGCATTAGTAGCTTATCGCGAACTCCGGCGAACGCAGCACCAGCTCAGGCTAAGCGGTAATCCGGAAGCCGGCAGCACAACCCTGCCCAGAGATACCTCCCAGAAATTTGCACGTGTGGCAAGTGATCATTTAAGTGATGCCAGACAGGCGGTATTTCAGCTGTGGGAAGATGTTTTTGGCAGATGAAGAGAACACTGATGCTGAAAACACGAGTTTATTCTGCTGCTATTCTGTTTCTATAAGGCCCCCCGGGATAAAATCCTCACCATTCGTTCCCTTCCGGAGTTATTTGTGCGCACCTATTGCCTGTTGCCGTGTTTACTGAGCCTTATCCTGATATTGTCCGCATGCGGAGATAACGAGCATTCATTTCCCGGTAAACAGCCGGTTCCCGCTCCGGCCGATTTACCGGCACCCGCCAGACACCAGGTTTCTTTCATCAAAGAAATCCAGCCAATTATCGAAACCAAGTGCCTTTCCTGCCACAGCTGCTTTGATGCACCATGCCAGCTCAAACTAGAAAATGCCGAGGGACTGGAGCGTGGCGCCTCTCACCAGCAGGTTTACAGCAATATCCGCACCAAAGCGATGAAGCCCACCCGTCTGGGTATAGATGAGCTTACTGTTGAAGGCTGGCGAGAACGCGGCTTTTATTCTGTTTTGCAGGCTAAAAAAGAACAGACTCAATCCCTGCTGAAAAACATGATCATGCTGGGAAAGCAATTTCCACCCCGGCCCGGCAGCAAATTGCCGGATTCGATCAAAACCGGTTTTAGTCGTGACAATCAATGTATTTCAGAAGATGAATTTCCCGATTATGCACATGATCACCCCCTGGAAGGTATGCCGCTTGGCACCAGCGGCCTGACTGACCGAGAGTATTCCCTCCTGGCCGGGTGGCTGGATCAGGGTGCAGCAATACCAGATGAACCCGTTACACTGACGCAGGCTGAAGAACAGGCAATCCGGACATGGGAAGCGTTATTTAACCGGGAAGACAAACGCGGCGGGCTGGTGGCACGCTGGCTGTATGAACACCTGTTTCTGGCCTACCTGTATTTTCCGGAATCCGGGAATGAACCCCGTTTTTTCGAGCTGTTGCGTTCATCCGCCCCGCCAGGTGAAGCGGTCATCCCCATTGCCACAGTCAGCCCGAATGACGACCCGGGCGGGCCATTCTTCTACCGTCTGCGCCCGGTAGCAGGCACGATCACACACAAGCGGCGCATTCTCTATCCGCTCGACCGGAAAAAGCTGCAGCGCATTGATGAACTGTTTTTCAGCGACGCCTGGTCTGTGGGCGATTTACCAGGTTATGGCTATACCGAGCGCTCCAATCCATTTGTCACTTTTGCCGCTATCCCGGCACGTGCACGCTACCAGTTCATGCTGGATGAGGCAGAATATTTTGTACGCACTTTTATCCACGGGCCAGTTTGTCGCGGCCAGATTGCAACCGATGTGATACGCGATCATTTCTGGACAGTATTTCAGTCACCGGAATCCGATCTTTTCGTTACAGACAGTGCCTACCAGCAACAGGCTATCCCCTTGCTGGGCATGCCAGGGCAGGATGATCGCCTGCTGGATGCCGGTGAAAACTGGCTGCATTATCTCAAACGTCATAATGACTATCTGACATTGCGCCAGCAGCATTATGTTTCACAGCAACCGCAGGGAGCATCGCTGGAAGACATCTGGAATGGCGCCGGCCAGAATAAAAACGCACTGCTGACTGTTTTCCGCCATCACAACAGTGCCTCTGTCGTAAGCGGGCTGACTGGTGCGGTTCCGCAAACCCTGTGGTTAATGGATTACCCGTTACTGGAGCAAACTTACTACCAGCTGGTCGTTAATTTTGATGTTTTTGGCAACGTCGCCCATCAGATCCTGACACGGCTTTACTTTGATCTGATCCGTAATGGTTCGGAACAGAATTTTGTACGTCTGCTTCCTGCCGGGCAGCGTAAAACCGTATTGAACGACTGGTATCAGGATCTGGGTAAACTGAAGTTTGGTATCGTTTACGAGGATATTGACGATCGATCTCCCTCAGCGGAGCGTTTCGTCACGGAAAACCCGAAACTGGAACTGGCATCACACATGCTTGAACGTTTCCAGTCCATCAACACCATGGCGCATGACCCGCTGAATCGTTGTGAACAGGAAAACTGCAGCCGCACCGGCCAGCCGCACTGGATACAACAGGCTGATCAGGCACTATCCCGTATTGCAGCACAGCCGGCTTCCAGTTTTTCAGGTATTACACAACTGTCAGAAGTCACATTTATCCGTGTCAGGCATGGACATAACGAGCGTACTGTTTATACCCTGCTGAGAGATCGCGCTCACAGCAATGTCGCCTTCATGCTGGGTGAAGAACTGCGTTACCAGCCTGAAAAAGACCGTGTTACCGTTTATCCCGGCATTACCGGCAGCTATCCCAATTTTATGTTCGATGTTCCTGCTGCAGAAATCGGAAAATTTGTATCACAACTGGGGAAAGCGAAAAAAACCAGAGATTTCGAACAGATCGTGGAAACCTGGGGAATACGGCGCACGCACCCGCAATTCTGGGAAATACTGCACGACATCACCGCCTGGCAAAAACAGCAACAGCCATTACAGGCGGGAATTTTTGACGTTAACCGCTACGAAAATTTTTAGAAATCCTCTGGAAAACTGTCTGTGTTGCCATCACTACGTTAGAAACAGACTCAAAATGCGCATTGACTCTCTGTAAACTGCGCTTTTTCACCTGTTTTTGTCCGTTCTTTCTTTGTGCTGAAATGGCCCCGCTAACGTTTTTCAGAGCATTTTTCAGAAAATCCTCAGAAAATCATGGCTGGAATCAGAAAAACCCGTTAAGCAGTTCTTCAGGCCAGTCAGTAAATGATTCGGGCTGCCTGGCGGACAGGAACAGGGAGGATCAGGAAAAATATGGATGATTAATTGGTGGGGTGGCTGATGGGACTCGAACCCACGACAACCGGAATCACAATCCGGGACTCTACCAACTGAGCTACAGCCACCATGGATCTGAAAAAACCAACATAACCAGGGAAATTCCGGTCTGTTTTGGCGTGCCCGACAGGAATCGAACCTGTAACCCCCAGCTTAGAAGGCTGGTGCTCTATCCGGTTGAGCTACGGGCACTACGACTCAAACCGGGCTCTGGCCCGTATCAGCGACACGTAAATTGGTCGGGGTGGAGAGATTTGAACTCCCGACATCCTGGTCCCAAACCAGGCGCGCTACCAGACTACGCTACACCCCGGAAAAGTCGGTCACTATACCGATTAACCTGATCAGCGTCAATCAGACCCTGCATTTATGCGGAATAAAACAGAGCATCACTTCGAATACGGAAAATGTATTAACCTCATATTGTTTTCACAGACAAAACCAATTCCGACAATCTGTTCCACACCCTGATGCCCTATGAAAATTCTTCACACTTCTGACTGGCATATCGGCAAGACCTTGTATGGCCGCAAACGGTATGATGAATTTGAAGCCTTTTTCACGTGGCTGGTGGAAACGATCGAGCAGGAGCAGGTTGATGTATTGCTGATTGCGGGTGATATTTTTGATACCAGCACCCCGGGCAACCGGTCACAGCAGCTTTATTACCGTTTTCTGCACCGCATTGCCGCCTCTGCCTGCCGGCATGTCGTCATCATCGCGGGGAATCATGACTTTCCTTCCTTTCTCAGCGCTCCCCGGGAATTACTCAGCGCACTGGATGTGCACGTCACAGGCAGTCTGTCCGGCAACCCGGCAGATGAAATACTGGTTCTCCATGATCCGGAGGGGAATGCGGAACTGATCGTCTGCGCCGTTCCACATTTGCGGGATCGGGATATCCGCACGGCAGAGGCAGGAGAAAGTATGGAAGACAAATCGCGCAAACTGGTCGGGGGAATACGTGACCACTATGCCGAGGTAATCAGCCTGGCCAGGCTGCAGCGTGACACACTTTCACCTTCTGTCCCGATTATCGCGATGGGGCATGTGTTCGTTGCCGGCGGACAGACTGTTGAAGGTGATGGCGTACGGGAACTGTATGTCGGATCACTGGCGCATGTTCCGGCCTCGATTTTCCCATCCGACATTGATTACCTGGCACTGGGCCACCTGCATGTGCCGCAGCAGGTGAATAACTCACCCGTCATGCGCTACAGCGGCTCTCCCCTGCCAATCGGTTTCGGTGAAGCCAATCAGGAGAAGAGTGTTTGTCTGATTGAATTCAACCGGCAGATTTCTGCAACCTGCCCTGCTGTCAGCCTGATCAATATCCCGGTTTTCCAGCCGCTCGAACGCATCAGGGGAAACTGGCAGGTAATCTCAGACAGGATCTCCATGCTTTCTGCAGCGAACTCCTGCGCCTGGCTGGAAATTATTTATGAAGGCGACGAAATGATCACCGATCTGCAGGAACGTCTGCAACTGGCCGTTGAGGGGTCACAACTGGAAATTTTGCGCATCAGAAATAACCGGATCATGAACCAGATACTCGATCAGATCGATAATGGCGGAACGCTGGAGGAACTCAGTGTCCACGAGGTATTCGAGCACTGTCTGTCAGCCGCTGCCATCCCGGAAGAACAACGTGCCGAATTGTGGCAGGCGTATCAGGAAATTCTTGTTTCACTGGCGGAAGAAGACATCAGAATCGACTGATGGTGATAGAAAACCTGCTGCCAACCCAAAGCAATAACGTCGCATCTTCCCGATTCAATACAGATTGACCGGCAGCACACTTCCCTTCGCACCCTGGCTGTTCAGTCCCATGCGAGCCTCAGAACCGGTCAGAAATCATACTGAATCCCAGCCACAGTGCCAGCAAACCAGCAACCACGCTGGCCAGTACATACCCTGCGGCAATCGGTATTTCCCCCTGGCGCAGCAGATAAAAAGTTTCCAGACTAAAGGCTGAGAAGGTGGTAAA